>MDSZ01205011.1_pt1 | contig 15187 bp, 14 predicted proteins | sample 811201 | NCBI WGS metagenome assembly MDSZ01 (sample SAMN05326647, study PRJNA326480) | marine metagenome | isolation source: seawater | place: Indian Ocean: North | collected 2010
AAGTTTTTTCAATTTTAATATTTTGGTGGGCCGTGTTGGTTACGCTCCAACTACCCCTGCAATGTCAATGCAGTACTCTACTATTGAGCTAACGGCCCTGTGTTATATTTTGAAAATATCATTTTTATTTTTATTAATGAAAAAAATATTTGTTTTTTCATTCACTGCATACAATATTGATAAGTTTAAAATAAACAAGCTTATATTAAAATCGCTAAAAAATGCTCCTGATGGCAGCAGTGGTAAAAAATTACAAATTAAAAAAGCAAATGCCCCAATTTGTAAGTAATTTTGTGAATCAATTATCACCCTCAAATTCTTAAAAATTAATTTAAAAAAAATATAAAGTAACAATATTGTCCCAATAAAACCGTGTTCAGATAAAAATTCAAAATATATTTGATGAGGATGAGTTGTACAAAAATAGTCATTTTTTTTAAATTTATTTTTAGGACTACATGTTTCAACTCTATAATTTTTGTTACCAACTCCAGTTAAAGGATTATTTTTAAAAACTTCGAAACCCGACTTATAATGTTTTATGTAAATGTTATTTTCAAAATTTTTTAAATTTTTGTATGTATAAATTTTAGAAAAGATCTGACCAATATATCTATGTTTTAGATAATTAGAATTATTTACTACTAATATGATTAAAATTGGTAAAACTATTAAAAAGATAATTTTTGATTTAAAATCAAATATATCAATTAGACATACAAGTAAGATTAATCCAAATAAAGCTTTTAGGGTGTTTGATCTCTCACCTGTAATTAATACTGAGAAGAAAAATATTAAAATGATTGTTAGAAATAATATATTTCTATGTCTTTTATTTTTTAAAACGTTTAATAAATACCCTAATATTAAGAATATAAAACCATTTATAAAAGCTCCTGCAATTGGCTCATCCTTAAAAAAACTTACGACTCTTTCACCGTGAGGCTGGGGAACACCATTTAGAGAAGTTGCGCCCCAACCAAAAATATTAGCACCAGAAAATCTCTCAAAATATACATCAAAAATAAAAATTAAAAATACTATTGTCCAAACAAAAAAAATTTTTGTGCTCGTTTTGATAGTAAAAAATATGTAGTTAGTTGCTAAAAAAAATAATACAAATCTTATAAAACCTAAATTTCTATAAATACTATTTTCAATACTTAAAGATATAAGAGTGTTAAATACAAAATATAAATATAAAAATAACAATATTCTCACCGTTTTATCTTTTAGCAAAAAATTGTAATGCTTAAATTTTAAGAAAAAATATAAATACATAGCAGAAATAATTACAATATTTATAAGTGATACGGATGGACCAACAAGAACAGATAGCGGAAAAAACATTAAAAGAATAAAAAAAATTTTATTTGATAAATTGATCATTGCCTTATAGATAGTAAAAGAATTATTATGCTAATTAAACTCATTTATTAAAGTTATCATATAATAATTTAAATATATTTAAAGAAATGACGAATAAAAAATTAATTCTTTTTATGCCTTCCATAGAGGGAGGGGGTGTTGAAAAAAATTTTTTTTTAATTTCAAGTTTTTTAGCTGATAAACTTAATGATGTTACTTTAATTACTGCCGAAAAAAGTCTTTCAACAAAACTTAAAAATATAAAAATTATTTATCCAAAAGCAGATTATTGGCGTAACAATGGAAGATTTAAGAAGTACATTATATGTATATTTTTACTAATAAAGATTTTAATTAAAAAAAGAAATTCTTTCGTTTTTTCATTTCAAGCTAATTTATACGCTATAATAATATGTAAAGTATTTGGAATAAAAATAATCTCAAGATCAAACTCATCACCAAGTGGGTGGTCAAAAAATTATATAAAAAAAATCATATATAAAATTGGTCTAAGTCTAGCTGATAAATTAGTTGTCAATAGTATTGACTTTAAAAATGAGATGAAGAAAAAGTTTAAAATTAACCCTATACATATTTATAATCCGCTTAATAGAAATCAAATAATCAAATTATCGAAAAAAAAAAATTAAAGATCCTTATCCCAAAAAAACTTTAAAGATAATCAGTGTAGGCCGATTAGTTGATCAAAAAAATCAAATGACACTGCTTAAAGCACTTAACAAATTAAAAAAAAATTACAAATTTAAATTAATTCTCATAGGAAGAGGTAAAGAATATAAAAATATCAAAGATTATATAAAAGTAAAAAACCTTTCTAAAATAGTAAAAGTTTTTTATACATCAAATCCTTTTCCATATATGAAAAAAGCTGAATTATTTGTTTTAACCTCCAAATTTGAAGGTCTGCCTAATGTCTTATTGGAGAGTACTGTGCTTAAAAATTTTATAATTTCAAGCGATTGTCCGACAGGACCTAAAGAAATATTACTTAATGGAAAAGGAGGGTTACTATTTGAAGTTGGAAATCATGAGGAACTTGAAAAAAAGATTATTTTTTACATACAAAATAAAAAGAAATGTTCTAAAATGAAAGATCTCTCATTTAAGGAACTGGTAAGATTCGATTATAAAAAAAATTTAAATAAGTATTTTAACTTAATTAAAAACAATATTTAGATTTAAAATAAATTTTTTTCTTTTAATAATTTCTAAAATAATCTTAAATTTATTTAATAGCGTTATTGTTTTATTTGATAAAATACTGTCATAATGCATATATTCTTAAATAGCATTTTAATTAAACCAAATAATTATCTATCAATTTTGAATGGTTTTCTATAGTGTAAATTTTAGATTTTTTTTTTGCATATAAAATTTTATTTTGCTTTGTTATTGAATTTTCTTTTAAAAATTTTTTAATTACATTTCTCAATGAAATTAAGGAATTTGACTTAAATAAATATCCACCTTTGTTATTTCTTATAAATTCTTTTGGACCACTTGGGCAGTCAGAACAAATAATAGGTTTTTTTGAGTATGCTGTCTCAATCATTACAAAACCTGGATCTTCCCATAAAGAAGGAATAATGACAGCTTTAGTTTTTTTAATATAAGAAAATATATTTTTTTTGTATTTTAAAATAAAAATTTTTTTCTCTAATTTGAATTTTTGAATTAATTTAATCAAATAGTCTTTCAATTCTCCATCTCCGATAATTAATAACTTTTCTTTTATTTCATATTTTTTATACAATTTTATTAATAACTCATGATTTTTTTGTTTTGTTAATCTTCCTATACTTAAAAAGAAAGAATGATTGAATGATTTTAAATTTTCTTTGCTATTTGTAATTTTTTTTATTTCTTGCTTAAATAAAACAGGATCCGGTAAAAACTTTAATTTTCTATTATCGAAAATTTTTTTTCTTTTAAGGTAATTTAGCGTTTCAATTGATGGACAAAAGACCAAGCTTATATTCTTATTAGAAATTTTCCATAAATAAGATCTGAGAAAATTAAGTTTTGGCTTTCCAGATATTCTTAAAACTAATTTTGTTTTAAAATCATTATTTAAATAAAGAATAAATGGAATATAAGTTAGCAAATGAACAATCAGAAAACTCGGTTGATTTTTTATTAACAAATTTTTAAGTTTATTGTAAGAGACTATTAGAGTAAAAAAATATATAAACCTTGAAAAGAAAAATCCGTACAAATCAATTTTGAAATTAATTTTTTTTTGTAAATCTAGTATGTTTATATTATCTTTTTTCAAGCGTGATCTAAAATCATTCCATTCACCATAACAGTTTATTAAATTGATTTTATAATACTTGCCTCCATATCTTTTCAATCCTATCATTGAATTAATAACACTCCGTACAGTTGCAACTCTTCCTACATAAGGAGACCAATAAAAGATTTTTTTTTTCGTAATAGCATTCATAAATTAAATTTTATCTAAATATTTTTTTGCCCACAAAACCAGATTCATTAGTCCGCTATCGATGTTAGTAAATTTTCTATAATTAGTTATTTCTTTTATTTTTGAATTATTTCCATGAGTTTTTAAAACCTCTATAGAGAGTCGCTTTTGATTTTTTATTTTTGGCTTTCCATATAATCTATCTAATATTTTTAAAATTTTATTTACACTTTCAGGTTTATTTGAGCATATATTGTATATACTTTCTTTATTTTTTTTTGTAAAAATTAATTTCATCAAAATATTTATAACATCTTCTATATAAGTGAAGTCTCTGAAATGATTTCCATTATTATTCAAAATAAATTTTTTTTTTTTATTCACGCATGACAAATATTTTATCATTAACATATCTGGTCTTCCCCATTCACCATATACTGTAAAAAATCTTAGGCCTACAGCTTTTAATCCATAATAATTATTATATATTTTAGCAATATCTTCATTATTTTTTTTTGATAAAGAATAAATATTTTTTGGAATTAAATTCTTATTTTCTCCAACAGGAAATATTTTTTGATCGCCATAAACAGAACTTGAAGAAGCATAAAATATTTTCTTTATTCCATAATTTCTACACAATTCTAATAAATTAAAAAAACCAAGGATATTTGTTTGAACATATTCTCTAGGATTTTCTACTGAATATCTAACTCCTGCTTGAGCTGCTAAATTTACAATAATATCAAATTTATTTTTTTTGAAAATGGATTCAAGTTTTTTAAAATTTGATATGTCTACTTTATGAAAAAAAAAATTTTTTTTAATGTTGAGCTTTTTTAATCTCAATTTTTTTAATTTTAATGAATAATAATTGTTTAGATTGTCTACTCCATATATTTTATACTTTTTATTTATTAATAACCTTTTACATAAATGGTATCCAATAAATCCTGCACATCCAGTTACTAATATTTTCATAAAATGATTTTTTTAAAATTCTTGATAGATTTATATATAGCTATAAATAAGATTAAAATAATATTTTGCCCATTATAAAAACGGATTTTTAATTCTTCCAAAAACATTTTTCTATACGGAGCTCTACTAGAAAAACCACCTCTTCTAAAAACTCCAAATAATTCACTTTTTTTGGTTGCAATTCCTTTTAATTTTTTTTTCACTATCATTCTGTAAAAATAATCGTAATCTGCATGATACTTATATTTAACATTATAATATCCAACTTTTTTAGCTGCTTCTTTTTTAATAAAAAAACCTGTGGAATGACTTGAATAAAAACCCCAACTATAATGAATTTTTTCTGGTTTAAAGCCGTATAAAACTCCCCAATGCTTTTTTACTGCACCAAAAAAAAAATCTTTATCTGGGTTTTTTTTATAATATTCCGACAAAATATTCATTGCATTTTTATCCAATGTATCATCTGAATTAACGAAACCAATTAATTGCCCTCTAGCTAAAGAAAGACCCTTGTTAAATGCATAATATATTCCATCATCTTTTTCGGATACCCAATAATTAATCATATTTTGATTATCTTTTATTATGTCAATAGTTTTATCAGTAGATTTACCGTCTATAACTATATATTCCCAATTTTTAAAAGACTGATTAAAAACACTTTTGAAGGTTTCATTTAAAAACCTTTCTCCATTTTTAACAACTGTAATAATTGAAATTAAAGGTTTAAAATTATTTTCTTCTTTAAAAGAGTCGATTCTTTTTCCACCATGAGAAAAATTTTCTGAAGAATTTTTTATTGAGTATAGCTCGCAAATTTTATTCATCCTGTTATTTAATAAATAAATTTTTTTAATTTTGTTAGTATATTAATTTGTTTTTTAGGTTTTATATAATATTTCAATTTTTCCAATGAAACTGGATTTTCTATGAATTTTTTTAAAATTAAGACAATTATTTCAGAAGATTTGCCTAAATACGAAAAATTTTCTTTTCTAAGTTTTATTAATTTATTTTTTTTCAAATTAATTGCTTTGTTAATTGATTTAACTAAATTAGCTTTTGTTGAACTTAATGTAATTTTTGCTGGGTTTACATATCTAGCAGTTGTTTTTTTATGTCTTTGTATTTTCCAATCTTTAACAGATATAGTTGGAATATTATTTAATAGGCCTTCATAAGCTACACTTGACTCATCTGTAATAATCAAATCTACGTAATTCAATAGTCCTAAAAAATTATCTTTTGGATTAACTATTAAAGTTTTTTTTTTGTATAATTTTAATGTTGCTATGTTAGCTAATTGAATTTCATTCCATAGGTCTGCAAATCTTTTTTCTTTTTTATGTAACCAGTGTTTAATTATAAGGTTAAAATTACATTTTTTAACAGCTCTTGTAACTTCTAATTGCCTGCCAAAACATTCAAATGATGGCGCATAAAGAACATTTATTTTTTTTTTACTTATTCTATATTTTTTATGTTTAAAATTATTCGAATATAAGTGGTCTGCTTTTGGCCATCCTACCTCAAAGACACCTTTTCTTGTTCTAGCTTCAAAGTTTGTACTAGAATTAATCCACATTTTTTTCCAATTTTTTCCTGGTAAAAATCCTAAATCAAATTTATTCCATGGCTGTTTTTTCCACATGTTTGGCCAATCCACCCTACCTTGATCCATTCCACCTAAAAATATAGCAGATACATTTGAATTTATTTTTTTAATATCTGTCTGACAATAAAAACCAATATCTGCTTTACCACTTAATTTTTTAGAAAATTTTATATTAAAATTTTCTTTTTTTAACTCTGGTGCTAAATTTAAAAAAATTTGTTTTTCCTCCTCTCTTAAATAAAAAAAAGTTACTGTTCTTTTGTTTTTTTTTTTATTTATCATCAAGAGTTTTGAAATTTTTTTTTAATTTGAGCAAAGTCTTTCGGTCTCCCTAATTCGTTTAAGGTACCTGATTTTACTCTAATTTCAAAAAAGCTTGGACCTTTTGAAGATATAAATTTTTTATATTTTTTTTTAAAATCTCCTAAATTTTTACAAAAAAAATAATTTTTATAACCCGCACCCTTTGAAAGCAATTTAAAATCTACATTTTTTATTGGTGTTAGCTGGCCTCCAACTGACTCGTGCTGCTGATTATTGAATAGTATATGTTTAAAGTTTTTTCCTCCATAATGACTAATAACAGCCATGCCACCCATGTGCATTAGTAACGACCCATCTCCATCAAGACACAGAATTTTGTTTTTATTGCTTAATGAATAGCCCAACGAAATCATATTTGTATGACCCATCGCTCCAACATTGTAAAAATCTATAATATTAGAATTTTTTAGCTTTCGTAATTGATATAGTTCTCTAGATGTATAACCAGTTGTTGAAAATATTTTTAAATTTTTTTGTTTTTTTTGAATTATATACTCTATCACTTCATGTCTTAACATCCCTGGATAATTAATTTTTACCTTAGGTTTACCCTTTTTTTGTGAAAATGTGTTTTTTTCTACTAAAAGGGCTGAAGATTTTTTATTTTTAAAATTTTTTTTGATAAATGCTCCAATTTTATTTAAATCTGAATCATTTTTTATAATTAAATATTCTATATCTAGTAAACTTAAGAGCCTTAAAGTTTTTTTACCTTGAGCTGTGTGTTGTGGTTCATCTTTTTTACCTGGAGAACCCCTCCAACCAATCAAAAATAATATAGGAATTGAATAAACTTTTTTATGAACTAAAGACAACACTGGGTTTACAATATTGCCAAGTCCTGAGTTTTGTAAATAAACACATGGAATTTTTTTTGTTCTTAGCGCATATCCTGCGGCTGTTGCTACTGCCCCGCCTTCATTGTGGAGAATTATATGATTTTCTTTTTTAAAATTAGAAAAATGAGAATTTGTTTTTTTTAATATACTATCTGGCACTCCACAAAAAAAATCTATGTTATTTTTTTTTAATACTGAAAAAAACTTATTAACATCAATCATTCAATCAGCTCAATTATTTCATTTATAGATATCATATTTTTTTCGGTTTCTTTGCTTCTTTGATTCTTGAGTATTTTTTGTGCAGTTAATTGCATAGAAAGATAAGATGATCTCAGCATATGATTAGCATAAATCACAAGTTTAAATCCATGTTTAATTAAATCTTTTTCTTTGACGGTTGAATAAGTTGATGGCACTGCAACCAAAGGCTTATAAAATTTTGATTTTCTAAATAATTTTGCAAATTTGAAAACTTCTGTAGGTTTTTTTTCCTTGCTATGTATTAAAATTAAGTCTGCTCCTGCTTTTGAGTATTCCTCAGCTCTTTTAAGTGCATCATTAATGCCTTTTTTTACTATTAAAGACTCTAATCTAGCTATTATCAAAAAATCATCAGATATTCTATTCTGTCTTATTATTTTAATTTTTTTGCTGAAACCTGCAACACTATCAAGTTTAGTTTTTGATTGATCTTTAAATAACGAATTTTTTTTTATTCCAATTTTGTCTTCAATTACAATTGCAGAGACACCCAACTTCTCTAATCTTCTTGTGACAAATTTTAAATGTTCAATGTTTCCACCATTATCAGCATCATAAACAACTGGTTTTGATGTAACTTCGAACATCTCTGATAACCAGCTAGTTCTAGTTGTGAGATCTAATGACATATTATCTGGTTTACCTCTTGAGGATGAGTCTGTTAAGCTAGAACACCACACTCCATCAAATTCGTCATAATGTTTTTTGCTATTGACACTTAAGTTGTCTATAATTAAACCACCAATCGGATTGTGCGCCTCTAAAATTTTAACAATTTTTTTTACTTTTAAAAGTCTTGACAATTTTGACTTTCTTATTTCAGTAGTAGTGGCACTTTGTAAAAATTGTTTTCTATTTTCTGAATAAGGAATATTTTTGGTATAAGGAACTTCTATTAACTTTCCATTCCAAATTTTTAATTGTTTTATTACTTTTTTCCTAGTTTCGTTTAAAAAACCCTTTCTCCAATCATCCCCATGAATCACAAAATCTGGTTTTAAAATCTTTAAATTATCAGTGTAATCTAAAGTAGTATGTGGGATTATATTTCTGATCCCCAAGTTTTTTATTAAAAAATTTTTTCTATATTCATATGAAAAATGCGGGAGAGATGTATATTCTACACATGCATTATCTGTCATTAGTCCGATAGTAATATTTCCGTAATTCTTGGCAATTTTGAATAAGTTTAAATGGCCTTCATTTAGATTGTCTCCTACTAATGTAAAATAAACTTTTTTTTTTTTCATTTATTAGACCTATTTAATTTAATAATTTTTTTCCTTAAACTGGTAGAGCTCACACCTCTTGTTCTTTTAAAAATGATAGTTTTAACGGTTGTTGTAGAGTTAAAATTATCTGTTCCATGAACTAATAAATCTATTTCATGTTTTTTAATAAATTTATCATCAATATCCCATTTAGATGGAACTACCTTATAAACATATTTTATTGCATTTAAAATAATCTTTCTATTTTTAAAATTTAAAATTGGAAAAAAATCCTTGTTTTTTTTTATTTCTTGATCTGAAGTCAAAGCAACAATGACTCTTCCAAATTTTGATGCTTTTTTGAGCAAATTAATATGTCCATGATGAATTATTGTTGCTGACATATCTACTAAAACATTTTTAGTTTTATTTTTCATTAATATAAATAATCTATAATTCTACCTTTAGAATTATTTTTCAAATGGACCTCTCCAAGATGTGAGACGACACTTCCTGATATTTTAGATCTTGATTTATAAAGTATGACCTTTTTCAATCTTGATTTAATTTTTTTACTTACAAATGTACATAATAGGGGTTGATTTTCATTTTTATAAATTAAATATTTTTTAAATTTTTTTTTAAAAACTTTTTTATTTAAGACTATTGATTTTTTAAACTTGGAGTAATCATTAAGAACATTTTTTAAAGATAAAATTGTATGATAAGGACCAGTCATTTTTTTGTTCTCGTGATTATACATATTTAAATAAAATGAATTTTTATAATATCTTGGTTTTATATTATAATTAATAAATGAGGCGCCTGTAAGACCACAGAGGGCTTTACAGGAACTATAAGATAGAACATCTGCTAAATGATGATTCGGGTCAATAGGAAAAGAAGCAGTAGCATCTAACATTAATTTAGCTTTAAGTTTATTTGATAATTTTTTTAAATGTTTAATAGGAACATGAAGCCCAATACTGGTTTCAGTTGGACAACCAACTATCCAATTTATCTTTTTATTATTTTTATAGTTACTTATTTTTTTCCAATCTAAAAGATATAAATCCTTAATTCTTTTTTTTTTTTTTAAATTCTCACAAATACCTTTAACCCGGTCAGAATAATATCCAGTATTTAAAACAATCACGTTTCCATATAAAAAATTATATGCCATGATTTCTATTGCCAATGAACCAGAGCCTTGTAAAGATGTGATATATTTATGTTTTGAGAAATTTTTGAGCTTATTTAAAACAATTTTATGGTCTTTTAAATATGAACTATCACCTCTTCCAAAGGCTGGCGAAAGTCCAACTAAGTTTTCAAAACTTAAGCTTGATGGTCCTGGGGTAAATAAGATTTTTTTACTATTTTTTAATTGTATAAATTTTTTAAGCACTTTAATAAATTAAATTGTTATTTATAATATTAATAACTTACACATATTGTTTATGAATAAAAAGGATATATCAAAATTAAAAAAAATATTAAACAAAAAAACTAGCAAATTTGAAAATTATCAAGAAATCCCAGAATTCATTTTGAATAAACTTTTAAAAGAGTCCATTGAAATTAAATATAAACAAAATCAATTATCTTTAGACAAAGCAAGATTAAATTTTTTAACATCAAATTTAAAATTTTTTCCAAAAAAAATTTTAGAAATCGGATCCAATATGGGTTACTTTGCTTTTAGTTTTTTAAAAGATTTTAATTCCAAAGTTATTATTTACGAACCAATTAAAGATTATGCAGAATTAATAACTTTATTGTCTAAATTTTTAAAAATTGAGAAACAGATTAATGTTTATAGTAAATCAGTTAAACTAAAAAATATTAAGAGTCTACCCATGAGTGATTTAATTATTGAATTAAATGTTCTCCACCATGCAGGAAACTATTTTGACAAACTGGATGTAAAAAAATTAGGTGGTTGGAGAAAATATGCTGCAAAAAGATTAAGAATGTACAGAAGAAAAACAAAATATTTATTTTTTCAAACAGGTAATTCAGGAAAAGTAGCTCATTTTAACTCCACAAAGTCAGTAAAATTTATATCAAAATTATTAAAAGATTCTGGATGGAAAATTGTTGCTTTTGGCACAATAAAAAATCTAAATAAGTTAATCTATAATAAAGGAAATTTAAATTTGAATGCATCTTTCAAGACTTACGAATGTGTTAGAAATCATAAAACCAATCTAGTAGATTATAAAATAAATAATCAAATAGTTAAATCTTTAAAAACTGGAATGGCTGCAAGACCGATTTGGATATGTAAAAGTTAAAAATGAAAAAAGAATGTGTAATTTTTCTTGGAGGAGGAATTTCTCAAAAAATATTTATCAAATCGATTACAAATCTAGGTTTTAAAGTAATTTTAATTGATAAAGATAAAAATTGCCCAAGTAAAAACGATGCAGATATATTTTTAAATATTAACATAAAAAATTATCAAAAGATAATTTCAAAACTTAATAAACTTAAGTTAAATTATGATTATATAAGTTCCTACGCAGTTGCTGATTATGCTGTAAGAACATTAGTAAAAATAAATAAAAAATTTAAAATAGATGGATTAAATAAAAGTTTTATTAATTTTTTTGTCAATAAAGAGATAAGTAAAAAACACTTTATCGATTCTGGTATAAATGTACCAAAAACAATATTTTACGGAAATTTAAAACAGTTTGGCTATTTTATTAAGGATTTAAAAAAAATAGAAAAAAAAAATAGTAGTAAAGTGTACTGACCAAAACAACAGTCGTGGATTGTCTATAATAAATAGTCCAAATATTATAAGTGTTAAAAAAAAAGCTTATCATTCATTCAAATTTTCAAAGAAAATAATTATAGAAGAATTTTTAAAAGGAAAAACATACTCAATTGATTGTATCGTTTTAAAGAATAAAATTAAATTAATTTCAACTAGTGAAAACACTCATATCTCAAAAAATAAAATTGACAATTTTTGCGTTAGTCAACCCGCCAAATTAGATAAAAGAATTATAAATCTAATACAAAGTTTAATAAAAAAAATTTTTAGAAAGTTTAATAGTTATAAAGGTCCAATTACTATTGATTTTATTATTTCAAATAAAAAAATATATTTTTTAGAAATTAGCCCTCATTTTCATTCAGCGAGCAGTGAAATTTTAAGAGGGAATGGAAATCCATTAGTTGATTATATAAAATTCCTTAAATCTAATAAAATACTTAATTTAAAAAGAAAGACTAAAAAAATTATAACAATTATTAAAAAATTTAAAATAAATAGAACTTCTGAAATTGAAATTCTATTAAATAAAAATATCCAATTAAAAAAAAAATTAATTTTTTATGAATTTCATTTATCCAATGATAACAAAAACAATACTAAACTATTAACATTAATAATTTGGTTAAAAAAATAATTAATATATTAGTTTATTTCTCTTTAATTTGTTAAACAAATAAATAGTTTTTTTTAAACTTATTTCTAAGTAATTTGAAATTTCAGTTAAATCATTTTTACCATCTGAATATTGTAAAAATGATAAATATAATTTACTCATTTTAATATTTTTTTTGGTTGTAATTTTTGGATATAAATTTTTTTTGCTTAAACGTGGTTCACACAAAATTTTATTTATAGGAATGATTTTTTTTTGGAGTATTTCAATTGTTTTTTTTATAATTTTAAATCCACCCTCAATTCCTTTGGGAGTAACTAGATCAAAATTATCTAATGAAGTATGATACTCTTTGTATTCTCCAAATTTAGATCTAAATACTGAACAAATAGGTAAATCTATTCCGGGAGAATTGTACTGTCTTTCGTCAGATCCTCTCTCGAGAAAAGAAAATTCTTTAAATTTAATTTTTAGTTTTTTATATGCTTGAATTAAAGCTTTGTCGGCTTGTGTATTTTTATACTTTGAAAATATACAAGAATACATTTTCTCATCACCTATACATGAAAGATTAAAACCTCCAATAACATATTTTTTTAAATATAAATAATTTTTGTTTAAATATGCAATTGAACCAATTGTTTCGGGTAAAAAAACAAAACGCAATGTATAATTTTTAGTTTTTTTTCTGAAGTAATTTATTAATGCCATGGAAACAATTGGACCGCTTAATTCATTATTTGCCATGGATGGATGACATACATAAGTTGAAATCAATATTTCTTTTTTACTTTTTCCGGGTAATATCAAATCTGCATAGTTTAGATTACCTGAGTTTAAAAAAGAAGACTCGATATTAACAAAAAATTTATCGTTATTCTTATAATTTTTAATTATTTTTTTTTTTTGTTTATGCGTAATACAAAATCCCCAATCTCTATTGTAGTAGCTTGTAACATAAGGTATCGCATTTGGAATTTTTTCTAAACTATATAATTTTTTAATTAATTCCTTTTTAAAAATTTTTTTTTTAATAGGTTTAGAGTAGCTAACTAAATGTAAATTATGGTTTTTTATATCAACAATTTTTTTTCCAAATTTATCTAGTATATATGCTTTATTAATCCTCCATTCAGGTGGAACAGTCCAATCAAATACCTGTGTTCCAGATTTAATTTTTCTTATTTTTAAATCAGGAAATATTTTTTTTATATTTTTTAAAGTTTTTAAAGTACCTTTTCCAGTTATGCTTCTAAAAAAAGGAAATAATTCTTTTCCAATATTATAAAACTTTTTTGTATGCATTAAGATAATACTAATTTATTATAAATTAGTATTTAAACTAATATATCTACATTACTATTGAAATATTTTTTTTCATAGACTATGTATTAATTATATTTGTAATGAATGATCTTAAATTAACTAGCTCTTCTCATCTTTTACCCAAAAATCGTAATTGGTACAACTTAAGTAAAAAATATAATTTAAGGTTCGGTGAATATGGCAATTGGTTTGAAGATATCTCAAAAGATAGTTCCGAAGTACTTTCTATAACAATTTTTTTAGAAGATTTTATTGATAATAAAAATCTAAATATCAAAAATATAAAAAAAAAACTACTTACATTTTTTCAAGTTCTTAATGGAAGGTTAAAACAACAAAACAATCAAATTATCGTTAGTTTTTTTTCTAACAATGATGAAAGCAGCTTATCTTTAGCCAAAAATTCCAGTCTAAAAGACAAAATAAGTGTTTGGTTTAAAGATTACAGCTATTCATTAATTAAAAAACATAACAACCTTTTTTATATAGATTTAATTAAAGAGTTTTCAAATATTGGTATAAGTAAATGCATTGATTTTAGAAATTGGTACTATGCACATACTTACTTATCAAGCGAAGCAATAAAAATTTTATCAAACTCAATTGAAAAAATATGTAGTAGAATATTTCAAGCACCCTCAAAAGTACTTGTCCTTGATTGCGATAATACACTTTGGGGAGGAATAATTGGTGAAGATGGTCTCGAAAAAATTCAAATTGGACAAGATGGTGTTGGTAAAATTTTTGAAGATTTTCAAAAAGAAATTAAAAATTTAATTAAAAAAGGAGTAATTGTAGCTCTCTTAAGCAAAAATAATGAAAAAGATGTTTGGCAAGTGTTTAAACAAAATTCCTCAATGATATTAAAAAAAAAGGATATTGTTGCTTGGAAAATAAACTGGAATGAGAAATATAAAAATATTTATGAATTATCCAGAGATTTAGATTTAGATTTGAAAAGTTTTGTATTTTGGGACGATAACCCAATTGAGAGAGATCAAATGAAAAAGTTTGCACCAAAAGTTTTTACCATAGATGTACCGGACGCAATTTATTTATGGCCAAATTATTTAAAAAATTTTGATAAATTAATTAAATTCAATATTACAAACGAAGATAAAAAAAAAACATTTCAGTACTCTGCTAGAGCTAAGTTTATTAGAGAAAAAGATGTATCAAAAGATAAAAAAAATTATCTTAAATCAATAAAATTAAGAGCAAAAAAATTACAAATAAATAAAACTAATATTAACAGAGCTGAGCAAATGAATTTAAAAACAAATCAATACAATTTAAGGACAAAACGTTATATTTTAAAAGATATAAGGCAGTTTAATAATAATAATAAATTTTCTTTTTTAGGATCTTTAAAAGATACCTATGGAGATCATGGTATAGTGGGATCTGTA
>MDSZ01168547.1_pt1 | contig 15186 bp, 14 predicted proteins | sample 811201 | NCBI WGS metagenome assembly MDSZ01 (sample SAMN05326647, study PRJNA326480) | marine metagenome | isolation source: seawater | place: Indian Ocean: North | collected 2010
CTAATGCGGAAGCTTTTGCTGCTGGAGTAAGACCAGGTGAAAAAGATGCAGGCTACTATACTTATTTTGTTGTTAAAAAAGATAGCGAGCTAAAAGAGTTTAAAGATGTTAAAGAAAAAATTTTGTCATTAAACACTATTGGCTCAACCAGTGGAGATTTAATTCCACAAGTTGAATTAAGCAAAATTAATCTCTCAATAAAAAATAAAGATCATTTTGAAAATGTTTTTTATGCAGGTAGTCATGATGCTTGTTTATTAGCAGTATTAAACAATCAATCTGATGTTTGTGGTATGAGTTCTAGAAATTTTGAAGCTAGATTAGAAGATGGAACTTTTAAAAAAGAGGATGTAAGAATTATTCATAAGTCAGATAGAGTTCCCCCACCACCTTTGGCTTACTCAAAAATTATACCAAAAGAAGACAGAGATAAAATAAAAAAAGCTGTCTTGGATGCTCACAACTATGGAGAGATTGGTGGTTATGGCGGAAAAATGTCTCATTACATGGAAGTTAAAGATTCAGATTATAATGTTTTAAGAGAGGTTATTGAACTATTAAATAAAAACAAAAATTAAATTTTATGCTTGAAATCAACAATCTTACTAAAACTTTTTCAAACGGTACACCAGCATTAAAAGGTATTGATTTAAAGATTAACAAAGGAGAATTTGTAAGTATTTTAGGGCGTAGTGGATCTGGTAAAACAACTTTATTACGAAGTATAAATGGTCTTGAAAGAGCAAGCGGCGGAGAAATTTACCTTGATAATAAGCGGGTAAATTTCGATACAATTAATGAAGTCCAAAATAAAACTGGAATGATTTTTCAAGAATTTAATTTGATTAATAATTTATCAGCTATTAATAATGTTTTAACTGGCCTTTTAAACACAAGTAATAAATTTTTATCTTTATTTTATTTATTCTCAAAAAGTCAAAAAATTGAAGCATTAAAATCTTTAGAAACCGTGGGTTTGTTAGAAAAATCTTATAATAGATCTGATGAATTATCGGGCGGTCAACGACAACGTGTTGGAATAGCAAGAGCTATAATTAAAAAACCTTTATTGTTATTAGCTGATGAGCCAGTTGCAAGCCTGGACCCAAAAGGAGCTGATTTAATTATATCATTGTTAAAAAAAATTAATGAGGAATATGGAACTACAATTTTATGCAATCTTCATCAGGTAGATTTAGCTAAAAAATATTCTGATAGAGTAGTAGGACTGGTTGATGGAAAAGTTATATTTAACGAAAAATCAAGCGATATTGACAAAAATTATTTACAAAAAATATACGCATAATTATGAACAAAAAGATCTTAGAACTAAGGGTGAATAATAATAAAAAAGACCTTGAAAAATATATTCAATCTCAATGGTCTTTTAAAACCCTCATCTCAATAGTAATATTTATTTTTGTACTTGTGTTTGTTGTAAAGGATTTAGAAATTAATTTTATTAAATTAATATCAGACTCCTCAAAATATTTTGGTGATATTCTATCAAGAATGCTACCACCAGATTTTAGCAATTTAAGTCAACTAATCTATGCAATGTTTGAAACTATAGAAATTGCATTTTTAGGAACATTTATCGCAATTGTTTTATCAATTCCATTAGGGTTATTTTCCGCAAAAAATTTAGCACCAAATAATTTTGTTTATCTAGTTTGTAAAACAATAGTTATATTTTTTAGAGCGATACCAGAATTTATAATTGCAATGATTTTAGTTATAGCTATTGGTTTTGGAGCAATGCCAGGTGTACTTGCTTTGGGTTTACATACAATGGGTTTTTTAGCAAAATTTTATGCTGAAGATATCGAACATATTAATCAAGGGCCAATAGATGCTCTTAAATCATCTGGAGCCAATAAGAGTCAAATTATATCATTTGGAGTAATACCTCAAATCCTACCAGCTTTTGTAGCTAACAATTTATATATACTAGATAGAAATGTAAGAATGGCTACTATGTTGGGAATTGTTGGAGCTGGAGGAATAGGATATGAATTACAATCTTCTTTTAGGATGTTTGAGTATGAGAGAGTGTCAGCAATAGTAATATTAATATTTTTTACAATTTTTTTTATTGACTATTTATCATCATTAATTAGATCGAAAATAAAATAACTTTAAGTACATTCAACTTTTGCGAAATTTAGAGTAAATTCATCATTGATAATTTCAATTAATTTGCAATTTTGAAAATTTAAAATCTCTAATTCATCAAATTTAACAAACTTATTTTCTTTACTAAAAAAATCATCATCTTTATGTGTGTAAACTTCTCCTTTAATTCGTAAAGACAAGTTTTGATTATATGGCCAATTAGTTGATTGGTCATCAAGTTGAATTCTCGTTAATATAAGATTATTCTTGGTTGAGAGTATCAATTGATTTAGATCAAACATGTCATTCTCAAGTAAAATCTCATTTTCTATTACCTTTGCTATTTTGTTTTCACCATTGAAACTAATCTTTACATAAGAATCTTTTTTATAGTCAATTTTTTTGAAACCCAAAATTATCTTTTTTGGTTTTTCATAAAGTTCAGACAAATTTAAGATCAATTTATTATTTTTATTTAGAACAATGCTATTATAAAATTGATATACATTTTTATTTGATGTTGTTCTTCCTCCAGCATGTATTCTTGAATTAAAAATATAATTATACATCCCTGGCGGCATTTTATTATTTTTTAGCTCACTCCATACAAATCTTCTTTTATATAAACCTGTATTTATTGCATAATAAATACCTGCCTCACTACCACTAAAAATTATTTTATTAGTGTCTAATTGACTAATTAATTTATCGTAAGCCTCTAAATTATGATTGTTTATACTTCCGCTAATATGAGATCTATAAAATTTTTTTGGATTATCTATTAAAAAATTTTCGAGAATGGTTACTAATATTAATGTAAGAGGAATGAATAAGACCAAATTAATTTTTCTTTGCAAACTAAGTTCTTGATAAAAAATTAATTGTTTAAAACTTGCAACATTCACATTTTTCATAATACTAAAAAATAAATAAAAAAAACATATATAGAAAATAGATGTAAATAAGAAAATACTTTTTTTGAAGATCATAAATGCAGATCCTGTAAAAATTACCAAAAAATAAATTATTGCAATACTGATTAATATAAGATTGATTTTTTTATCAAAGCTATTAACCATTAAGTATACGATAATAAAAACCATAAAAATAATTCCTGCAGACGCTGGTGGAATTATTTTAAAATAATTATAAATTAAATAAATATTTTTGCTAAGATAATTTCCCTCGGGTATATATAAACTTTGTGGGGGGCCACTATCAAGATTAACAAAATAATAAAAAAAATAGGAAATGATTATCAAAGATCCTAAAATTAGATCTAAAGAATTAATATTTTTAAAAAAATTTTTATTAGTTTCATATTTAATAAAAAAATTACTTAAAACAAGAACACTAGCTAACACAATCCCATTTGCGTGAGATAATAACGTTAAAATAAAAAAAATTATTTTTAGAAAACTATTATTATTGAAGTAAATCAAAGATAAAGATATTAAAAAAAAATAAGCAGTTAAATTTTGACCCCAATGCGGTTCAAAACCAGGAGTAGATATAAAAACTGTGCTGAAGAATATAAAAAAAATTGTTTTTAATTTTCCGGTAAAAAAAATATTTGTTATTCCGATAAGACCAATGAATTTAAATATTGATGTGAAAAAAATCATTGAAATTACAGCCTGATTCCAATTTTTAAAAATTAAAAAAAACAGGTAATAAATAAAATCTGTAAGAAAAGTGTATTGTGATGCGATTCTATGAATTTGTCTTTCGATCAGTTTATAATCTGAAATAGCAAACTCATCGTTTATATTTTTTAAGAAAAAACTAATTCCTTCACAATTTGATTTGAAACAATTAAAGAGAGTTTGTGGCTTTAATATTGTATGAGCCAAATCATCTTCTGATAGAAAAGTATAACCTTTCAAAACATACGTTGAGTAGTAAAAAATAAATGAAAATAAAACAAAAAAAGATAATTCTATTTTATTTTTTTTTAATCCTTGAATAATCATCTTCAATTCTCACAATATCTGTTAAATGATTTGACGAACTTTCCATATATAAACAGTTTGATTTTTCAGCATACATACGGTGAATTTGTTTTGGTTTTATTGTTATTATCTCTTTTTCATTGAGGATAATTTTTTTCTTATTAAGAAAGATAGTTAACTTTCCTTTTAAACATGTGATTGTCTCAATTTTTTTTTTATGATATTGAAGACTACACCTATGGCCTTTTTTCATAAATAACTTTTTTACTGAATAAAATTTATTTGTTTCAACTAAAATTTCATAACCCCAAGGTTTTTTAGTCTTAACTTTTTTTTTTTTATTCATAGTCTTTAGAATTTAAGAAAGTAAAATTATTTTTTAAAATTAGAATTAAGTTTAATGTAATTAAAATGATGTTACAAATAAAGAAAAAATACAAATATTCATCTAATAAATTAAAATAAATAAAAATAAAAAGTGTTATAAGACTCAAATTTATTGATATAAGACTAATTATAAACATTATCTTTTTAAAGATTTTTTTCATAAAATTAGCACTTTTAAAAGCTCCCACATTATTATTTAGATTATTATAATTAATTTTATTGTTAATATCTTTTTTATAAAAACTAATTAAAGTGTTTACGTAAACTTGAGACCAGCTAATTGCTAGAAAAAAAATTAAAAAATAAATAAGGAATTCACTTTCGGTCTTAATTGTAATTAAAAAAAAAAATATTGAAGAAAAAAAATGATCAGAAACAGTGTCTATAATTCTACCAAATTTTGAAGTTTGGTTTTTAGCTCTAGCTAAACTTCCGTCAACATAATCAAGCACGTCTGAAAAAAAATAAAAACAGTACCCAATAATGAAAATTAAATCATCAAACTTTGAGACAAAAATTAAATATAAAGAAATCAATGCAACAAAATACTTAAAGATTGTGATTTGATTTGGCTTAATTTTTGTATTTATTATAAGAGCAGCAAATAAAAATCCAAGAGGTCTATAAATGAAATATACAACGCAATTTAAAACATTTTCTGACTTGGTAGCGTTTTTAATATTTTTATAATTTTCAATTATACTCATTAAGAATTTCTGTATAATTTTTTTATATTTAAATTTAAATTTATCATCCTGAACAGAGGGGCAAAACCTGGAGTTATTGAACCAATAATTAAAAAAATAAATACTGGCAAAAAATAAATAATTCGTGTTTTTATTAGTCTTATAGTTTCAAATGTAATAATTAACAGGTAAATTGAAATGATAGTAAAAAATAAAAAATTTAAAGTTTTATTAATTGTGAATAAAGGAAATAAAAGAAGAAATATAATAAATGACGGTGGTAAAAATAATTCAAATCTTTGTTTTATAAAGTTATTGACTGAAATATTCTTAAAGAAATTTATGATTTTAAATTTGAGGTTAGAAGCAGTAAGTCCTCTTGCAAATCTTTGAACAATATATCCTTTTAAATTCCTATCTTTGTGGAAAATTATAACATTGTTAGAAAAATAAATTTTTTTTTTTGTAATTTTCGTAAATCTGTGTGAAAATTCTTGATCTTCACCTAAGTATAAATTGGGGTCCATTCCCCCGACAGCTATATAATCCTCTTTTTTTAGAAGAATATTACATGCGCTGGCTTCACTATAAAATCTAGATTTTGAGATCGATTTTCTGAAATTGTGCGAGCCAAGTATTAAAAAACTTCTGTTACATATCCCAACTGTATTTTCAATAAAAGTTTGATTAGGAAAGGATAACTCGGGGCCAGTAATTATACCAAGTGAGGAATCATTTTCTAAAAGCACCTTAGCATTTGAAAACCAATCTTTATTTGGATATGCATCACTATCTAAAAAGGCTAAGTATTTTGTGTCGGCTAAATTAGCACCTATATTTCTTTTTGCACTCATATTTTTTTTTTCTGTTTGGATCATTGTCACTCTCTCATTTGGAATTATTTTATTAGAGGAGTGATTATACAATACTATAATTTTTAATTGTGGATGTGACCTTAAAGTTTTTTCTATTATCTCTGAAAGTAGTTTGTTAGGTTCTATTACAGGAATAATTACTGTACATTCCATTACTACCTTATAAGCCTAGTCCTTTTTTAATTAATCTTGGTTGATATTTATAATTAGACATAACATTATAAGTCATTGCGCATTCATAAGTGCAATTACACTTTGTATCTTTTATCCATTTCTTCACTTTTTTAGTTTGTTTACTTTTCCACAAATTTAGAAAATTAAAATCAAAATCTGATAATTTTCCGAGTGGTTTATCTAAAAGTTCACACGGATGAACTGTTCCGTCATAATCGATTACTCCAAAGATTGATGCTGATGGACAATAGCTTATAAATTTGGGCTCTATATAGCTTTGAATATTATTCTCATGTTGAATCTTTTCTTTTTCGTTAATTACTCTACTCATAAAAGAATTTTTTTTATAAAAATTTAAAAGCTCTCCACTATTTCTATCTTTATAAAGTCTCTCTATTAATGCCTTATAACTTTGAAGTAATTCTTTTTTGAGTGGTTCTGGGGTTTTATAAACGCCCTCATCTCTCACAAGTATCGCACTAAATCTTTTTACATTATGTTTATTTTTCATGAATTCATAAATCTCATTAATTTTTTTAAAATTTTCTTGTGTGCAGGTTAAAGCGATACTTGGAATTACTTTTATTCCTTTATCTTTAACTATTTTAAAAGACTCCATTGTTTTTTGGAAAAGACCAGGTATTTTTCTTATTTTGTCGTGTTCCTCTGGATATGAATCTATAGAGAACTGCGTTATCACTGTTTTATCTGGATAGAACTTATTTAAATTATCAACTAAATCTGAAATTCTTTTCGGGTATGATCCATTAGTGTTAATCAATATAGAGTTAACATTAGCGTTATCGAAATAAGCTCTGAGAATTTCAAAAATATCAGATCTTAAAAAAGGTTCTCCACCTGTTAAGTTGACATGCTGAACTGATTTTCCCATTGTGGAAGTGAATTTATTTATCTGTTCAATTGTCATTTCATTTTTCTTATTTTGTGACTCATTATGATTAAAATCTATAAAACAAAAAGAGCATCTAGCATTACATCTTCTCGTTAAAAAATGAATAAGTCCAACAGGCTCAGATCTGAGTAAATACAGAGATTTTGCAGTATGTAAGAATTTTGAAATACTCATTATATTTTGTACATCATTATAACAAATCAAACAATTGTCAATCTAGACACAAATATAATAAGCTTATAGGAATTCATTAAATTTATTAGTTTATGTTAGTAATCTTACAAATTGTTCTGAACTGAATAAATTTTTTTTATCATATTTTTTTTTTAGTTCTAAAAATTCATTATAATCAGGATACATTTTTTTTATAGCCTCTTTTGAAATTATCTGATCTTTTGCAAGGTAAATTTTTCCACCTTGCTTTAATATTAATTTCTCTAATTCATCAATAAAATTCTTATTTTTTTCAAGACCAATTTCATGTGGTGAATATTCTAGAACTATTGAGTATCCGTCCCCACCGAATTGAAAAAATTTTTTTTCAATATTCTTATATTTTTTTATGGGACACCAAATTGGCAAAATATTAAATTTCTGACATAATTGAACAACTTGCTCAATTTTATCAAAAGGTTTTACATTATTAAAAAAAGGTTGAATGCCTACAAAACCTTTGGATTTAAAAATATTATTATATTCAGGTAAATATTTTTCATGCAATAAAGTGAACTCATTTATTAAAACATTTTTTTTTTTTAATCTAAGTATCTTGAAAAGATTAAAAGCACAAAAATTAAATAAATAAAAAAATTTTGACTTAAAAGTATTACCAATTATAAACCATAATAAATTAAATACGTTTTTTCTAAAATTATTCTTAACTCTTTTTTTTAACGAATGATTTATCTTTTGTTTATAAATTTCTCTCTCTTTATTTGTAATACTGTCCTTTTCAATAAATTTTGCTTTTCGACAAATGCCCCTTAATGTTTTTTCATTTTTTGAGGAACAATCTAACCAAGCAATTAAATAATCTGAATTTTTACTGGAATTTTGAAAAAAATTTTCCATCTCAAATTTATTATTTACAACAATAGTTTCTGTTTCTAATAAAGGACTTTTTATTTCTATAAGATCTAATTCAACAGAATATATAAATCCAAGTAATCCGAAAGATGAAAAAATATTGTCAAATAGTTCTTTATTTTTTTCCTTTGAGGACTCTATTAGCTCTCCTTCAGACAGAATTAAATTAATTTTTGATACGTTTTCATTAAAATAACCATTTTTAAAGCAATCTTTACCATGAACGTTATTAGATATTGCACCGCCAACTGTTATATCCAAGCCACCTGGAATACTTTGAAAAAAAAGGTCATCTTTTAAAGTTAAAGTTAAAATATCAGATAATCTAACACCAGCCTCTACAACAATTTTTCTTTTTTTTTTATCGTAATTCAAAATCTTATCTAGATTTCTTGTATCAACAACCACGCCGTCTGTCAGTGTAGCTTGATCTCCGAAACTACAACCATGTCCTCTCGCAATAACTTTATTTTCTCTTAAATTTTGTCTAAAAAAATTTTGTACATCTGAAAAGTTATTAGGTGTAAATACTTCACAATCGAAATGTCTAAACTTTGACCATCCACTTAAGTTTTTTTTCATTTTACTAATTTTTAAACTTTCGGATAAATAATCTTGAAGTGAATTTTAAGATTAGCTTTTTAAAATCTTGTTCTAGAAGGCTATTTATTGATTTCACACAATAATTCAGCTCTTTATCAGTCACTATCAGAGATGGTTCAATACATAAAATTACCTCTTGATTAAATTTAAGTGTTGCTAATATCCCGTACTTTCTGAATAATTCATCAAGTAATGCACTCGCAAGTAACTTATCAAGAAATTTTTTGTCCTTTAAAACAGAAAATTTCAAATATTTTTGAATAATTTTCAGTCTTTCAAAATCATTATGAAAAATTAGTCCATGCATGGTACCAAATCCTCTGTATTCTTTGATTTTAGTTGAGTGGGCTGTAACTAATTTTATAAACTCAGGCTTTAATTTTTTTTCAATATGAGCACCGCGAAGAAATAATTTTTTTTTAACTAAATGATTAATTGATTCAATCGCTGTAATACATTCTTCTCCAAACCCATTATAAGTAGTAGTGTGAAGCAAAGCATCATTCAAATTTCCATATGACCTAACCAGTGTATCTTTGTTAGTTGAATATGCTGAAATGGACGATTTACCACCTCCGAATGATTTAGAAACAATTAAAATATCTGGAATGACTCTATGTTTTGTAAAACAAAACATATCTACAGTTTTACCAAAACCAGTATAAATCTCGTCAAAAATAAGCTTGATATTATATTTTTTGCAAAGTTTTTTTGCAGCTATCAAAAATTCTAAAGAATTATGTCTATAAGTTGAAGCAGAAAATGGTTCTATAATAATTGCGAAAATGTTGTTTTTATTTCTTTTTACTATTTTTTCAAGTGATTTAATATTATTAAATTTATATTTTAATCCGAAATTAATTTTTGGAAAAACGAATTCACTTTCTTTATAGTTTGAAATACTCAAAGAACCTAAAAGTTTCCCGTGAAATGATATATCAGAATGGAGTATAAGTTTCCTTTTTCCATTATAATATTTATAAGCTAATTTTATTGCCCCATCGACTGCTTCAGCACCAGAATTGCAAAAATATGAATATCTTAAACTAGATGGGAGAATTTGTGCAAGGTTGTGCGATAGCACAGCTGAGTATTGTGAAAAAAAGTTTTTATGTATTTCCATTCGTGAGTCCTTTTGAAATTTAATTCTACTATCTAAAACATTTTGAGGGTTGTGACCTATATTAAGAACACCCAAACCACCCGTAAGATCTAAAATTTTTTTTTTATTTTTAAGTATAATTTTTGAATTTTTGGCCTTCTCAACTATTTCATTACCAAATGAAAAAGATTTTAGTGATGTTGATAATGCTGGATTAATAAAATTAGTATACATTTCTTGAATTTGTTTTAATGATAACTTTTGACAATCTTCACAACTGAGCAGATTTAATTTTTTTGACATAATTAATTTATATTATATATCTACGATAATGGAATTAAAAATATTGGTCAAAAACTATCAAGAGGCATTTAACAATCAGGATATAGACAGACTTAGAAATTTGTTTGACAGTAATATTTTATTAAAGGACTGGGAAAGAAGTGTTCAAGGTATCGAAAATGTTATTAAAGAAAATCAAAAAATATTCGATAGTGTTAAAAGTTTAAAATGTCTCACCGTAAAAGAATATTATCAAGAAAATACAGCAATTTGTGTTTTAAAAATTAATATTGATGATACTGAAATAATTGATGTTGTGGACATAATCGAGTTTAATGATGATAGTAAAATTACAAGTATAACAGCTTATAAGGGCTAGTTTGCAAAATATTAAAGAGTTAACAAAAAAATTTTTTCAACTTAATTATATTAAATTTGGGATAATAGTTACAATAACTTATATATTTGAGCTTCTAATTTATTCTTTTTTATTAAATTTTTATAGTATTTTTTATTCTAATATAATTGCATCTTTCATTGGTATTTCAATTGATTATTTTGCTTCCACGTCAAAAAAAACAAATTTATTCTTTATTGAAAAATCAAAAAAATTTACTTTTTACTTGCTTTACATAATTCATATAACTTTATTAATTATTTTTTTATCTTGGTTAATTGAATTTATAAATTTTTATTTGCAAAAACCGATCTTATCGAAAATTATTGTAATTCCGATTGGTTTTGGTTTAAATTATTTCTTTTTTCTTGTTGCACAAAAAAAAAAGGTTAAGTAGTATAATTTTTGTTGATACTTTACCTTTTATGATCTAATCAAGAAAAATGGTTAAAATAATTAAAAAACCTGATAAAAAAGAAGTCACTACAATCCTTGGTAAGGACGTTCATAAAATTATCGAGAAATATACAGATAAGGAAAAATATCAAGATTATAGAGAAAAATGGAAACAAGCATCTAGTCTTGAATATGTACCAGATTTCCCTCTACAAATTGATTTTGAACTTAATTATTCATGTAATTTTTCATGCGAAATGTGTACTTGGTCTGCTGAAAATACAGCGGGCAAAGGAAAAAAGACATGGTTTAGTTTTGAAGCTTTTAAAGAAATAATAGATGAAGGTGTCAAAAAAGGTTTAAAGGCAATAAGACTGAATTATATTAATGAACCATTAATTAGAAGAGACATAATTAATTTTATAAAATATGCTAAAGAAAAAGGAGTGCTTGATATATATTTGAGCACCAATGGGTCTCTTTTAAAAGAAAAAATAATTAAAGAACTAATAAATTCAGGTCTTACAAGAATACAGGTTTCCATTGATGCTTTTACAAAAGATACGTTTGATAAGATACGTCAGGGAGGTAACTTTTTAGAAGTAGTTAAAAATACTTTAAATTTTTTGAAAATCAGGAAAGATTTGAATAAAGAATTACCAACCCTAAGAGTAAATTTTGTTAGAACTAGTTTAAATAAACATGAATATGAAGATTTTGTAAATTTTTGGTCTGATAAAGCTGACTGTATCGGTATTCAAGATCTGGTTGATATCATGCGACCCACTAAAACTCAAAATAAATTAAAAAAATTTAACTGCGCACAACCTTTTTATCATCTTACTGTGAGATATGATGGGACTATTTTACCCTGTTGCACTTTTTTTGCGGCTAAGTTGCCAATTTCAAGACTTAAAACTGACAAAAGGATATCAGATGAGGGAAACTTACACAAAATTAACTATAATAAATTGCCTTCTAGAAGTATAATTGACACTTGGTTAAGTAAAGAAATTCAAGACTTAAGAAAAATACATAAAGACGGAAATTATCATCTTAATGAAGTGTGCAAAGAATGTGTTTCTTCAACATCAAATTATGATGATACCGTCTAAAAATTTGTGTGAAAAGAGAGAAACGATTATTATTTATACCTGCATATAATTGCCAAGAGCAAATCTCTAGATTGATTAAAAATCTTAACGTTGAGAATATATCTAATTTTGATAAAATTTTGATAATTGATAATTCAAGTAAAGATGAAACATCTTATTATGCAAAAAATGCAATTATTGAGAAGAAATTTAAGAATTTCTTAATAATTAAAAATTCAAAAAATTATGGCTTGGGAGGTTCGCACAAGATTGCATTTAATTATGCAATAGATAATAATTATGATTTTTGTTGTGTAATTCATGGTGACGATCAAGGGGATATTAACGATTTGAATAAAGTTATTAAACTTGGAAAATATAAAGACTTTTCTTGCTTAAGAGCAGGAAGATTTAAACCTGGGTCAACTTTAGTTGGTTATTCTAATTTTAGAATTTTTGGAAATAAAGTTTTTAAATACATATACTCAATTTTGATTAATAAAGAAATTTTTGATATTGGTGCCGGTTTAGCCATTTTTAAAATTGATGACATTAAGAAAATTAATTATGAATATTTTGTTAATGATATGTCTTTTGACTCTTTTATGATATTAGTATTTGATTATTATAATCTAAAATTCGATTTCTTCAATGTCCATTGGAAAGAAACAGATCAAATTTCAAATACAAATTTATTTAAAACAGCATTTAAAATTTTAAATAATTTAATTAGGTATAAAATTAACAAAAAAAAATTTATCAATGATCATTATTCAAAAAAAAAGGAAAGTTATGAATATGAGACTATTTTTGACAATTAATTAATAAAGTTTATTGGTAAAAATTTTTGATTTTGCGCCGAAGGTATTTATATAATGATAATCAAGTATACTCCTAGAAGAATTATCATATGGTGTAAAATAATTCTTTAAATTAAATTTCTTAATTATTTCATCAATATATTCAAATGATGATATCAATATTTTGGGATTAAAGTTCTTAAGACCTGTTATTCTTTTTATTTCTTTAATTTTATGAATATTCTTTTTATAAGTTAAGTAATCGTTTTTATTTATATCGTAAAAATAAGTATTATCTTTATTTATTTTGACTATTTTTGATAATATATTCGTGTGATCCTCTGTTCCAATAATAAGTAAAGGTTTCCTTGTCTTTTTGGTTAATTGATAAAATTTTTTAATTCTCGAGACAGGTTGGTTTAAGGTAAAATTTTTCGCATTTTTGTCCTCTTTTTTCTTTCTTTTTCTAAATTGATCTATTGAGAATTTTTTTGTTAATTTTTTTAAAATTTTTTTTTCACTATTTTCAATATTTTTTTTTCTTAAATTTTCTAAATTTTTAGCAGTTATATTAATATTCTTTAAGTTTTTTTTTGAAATAATTATTTTATCAATAATAAGGTAATCTATATTTGTTTTTAAAAAGCAGATTAATGCATCCAGAGGTGTTTCGACTAATGGTTCACCAGCATCATTAAAGGAAGTATTTAAAATAACAGGAACATTTGTTAACTTATAAAATTCTTTAATTAAATTATAAAAGTTCTCATTTTGATTTTTATTAACTGTTTGGACTCTTGCAGTATTGTCGATATGTATCGCTGAGGGTATCTTATTTTTTTTCTTACTTTTAGAGACCTGGAGCATAAAAGGTGAATAATTCAAATCAAAATACTCATTAGCTTTTTCCTCAAGTATTGCGGGTGCAAATGGTCTAAAAATTTCTCTATGTTTTACTTTTTTATTGATATAATTTCGCATTTTTGGATTCCTAGCATCAGCTAAAATGCTTCTATTTCCTAGTGCTCTGGGACCATATTCACTTTTTCCCTGAAAGTAGCCAATAATTTTGCCTTTTGAAATAAGTTTTGCTATTTCTTTGTCATCAGTAAATTTAAAATCAATATTATTTTCATTTAGCATCTTAATAGAGTTTTCTATTGAATATTCTATTCCTGTATAGGCGTTTAAAAAATTAATTTTTTTTTTTCCTCTTAAAAAATTATGATAACCCCATAGAACTAATCCCAATGGAATTCCTGCATCTGAACATGCCGGAAATACAAACATATTTTTAAATTTACCCTTCTTTAATAGGTGATTATTTGCGACAGAATTTAACGCTACTCCTCCAGCAAGACAGATATTTTTAGAATTATTTTTTTTATAAATTTCATTACCCAAATGTAGAATTACCTTTTCCGAAACCTTCTGTATCGCAAAAGCCCAGTTCTTGTAATATTTTTTTGTAATGTTTTTTTTTGTAGCTTTTTTTATTTTTTGTTTAATTGGATTAGATCTAAAATTACTATTCAGATGATTCAAAACATCAGAGTAGGGCATCCTTTTTATAAAATCACTGAAGTCAGTATTAATTCCATTGAGCTTAAAACGAATGTTGATTTTGCTGTGTGTTTTCCCATAAGGAGCTAAGCCCATAGTTTTACCTTCACTACCAGTTCCTAAATTTAGTATTTCTTTAGTAACTGCTGAGTAAACAGCACCAACACCGTGATATTTACTTTTATCAATTAAACTTATTTTGTTTTTTTTCCCTGAAAAGAAAGAATTGGTCTCTAAATCTGATCCATTACCGTCAACAATTAGAATTGATGAATTATCGAAGTCACTTGTATAATATACACTAGCCGCATGCGCCAAATGATGGTCGATCTGTATAATTTTTTTTTTGTCAAACTTTAACATTTCTTTTATATAATCAAATAACTGATAATTGTAAGCCGGTCCAGATCTTAACCATCTCTTTTTTCTAATCCAATCAGAGAATATATAATCTACTTGTGATAAATTTTTTAAATTAAAGTACTTCATACAATAATTTATAGAGTGTATTGGAAAAGTGTAAGGATATTTTTTTCTTAATAATCTTTCCTCGGATATAGCTACATAGTCAGTCAGATTGTTCTTTTTATCATATTTAAGAATACTAGCTCCACTATCGTGATTTGCATATGATTGAATGCCTAACAAAAAATAAATATCTTTCATTTAAATAAGATATTGAATGTTAAATAATAGAGAATATACATTAAGCGGATGAGTTCTATAAGAAATGCTATTAAAAATAAAGTATTTATAATTGC
>MDSZ01176267.1_pt1 | contig 15186 bp, 13 predicted proteins | sample 811201 | NCBI WGS metagenome assembly MDSZ01 (sample SAMN05326647, study PRJNA326480) | marine metagenome | isolation source: seawater | place: Indian Ocean: North | collected 2010
ACCTCTTGGCTTTCCTTTAAGAGATATTTTATTACTATCTAACAACTCCTGATTGAATCTTTGTCCTCCTACTTCTTTAAAAAACTCAATAGCCTGCAAGATATCAAAATTTGTATATCTAGTATCTGACAACATTTCTTGAATAAAAGTAGGATGAATTTTATTTTGACCAGCTAAAAAATAGAAAGGATTTTTCCCCCATTGGTACTTTGTTCTTAATTTTTGAAAGTAAATGTCTATACAATTTAATAAAGGAATAATGTTTATTTTTTTTTGTATCTTTTTTTGTAGGCTCATTAATAAATATTCAGTTTGAACATTTCCAGGTCCCCTACCCATCCCCAAAACTGTAGCATCAATCCATGTGGCTCCTTCACGTAATGCAGTTAATGAGTTTTCTAAAGCATTTCCCATATTGTCATGCGCATGAAACCCAATTTCACCTTTCCAGTGAGATTTAAGAGCGTCAATGATTTTTTTTATCTCATTTGGAAATAAAGAACCAAGACTATCCGCAAAATAAACAACTTCGAAAGGAAATTTTTTTATAAATTTTGAAAATTCTTTTATTTCTAAATTACTTTTTTCACTTATCTGCATAAGATTTATTCCAACTTTATAACCATTTTTAAATAAGAATTTAAAAATAAATTCAGACTTTTTAACTTCTTCTAGGTGGCATGCCACTCTTACAAGTTTTACAGGTGATTTTTTTGAAGAAATAAAAAATTTCTTTAAAATTTTTAGTCCAAAGTCTTTTTCAGATATGAAATCTGATGCATTTATCATAACTGCAATATTTAAATCATCTGAATATTTAAAGGAGGAAATAAACTCGTCGGTAGCAAATGCACAGGAATTTTTTTGATTTGATGCATTTAGGAATCTAAATCCAAATTCAACCCAATCTAAATTAGCTTCTTTCATAGAATACAGATAGTCAGATATTAAATCTTTAGAGAATTTCCAGTTATTGTAATAACCACCATCTCTAAGAGTGCAATCTAAAATCTTAACGCTTTTATGTTTCTTTAACTCTTTCATTTAAAATTGTTTGTTCTTCTTTTTCTTCTAAAATTTCTATCTTTGTCATCACCAAAGATATTATAAACAATAGAATTGGGGGAACCATTTCGCCAGATCTAACTGCAAATAGAACGGCCGAAATGTAAGCAAGGTTTAAGAAAGTATCTCCTTTTTTTGTAACAAAACTCAAAATCAAACCTATAAAAAATATATAACCAATCAAGCCAAAATATCCCAAATCAAAATAAAATTTTAATATCCCAGAATAGTTTCCTGCATCTTCTGGCCTAACTTCTCCAGAATAAAGACCTTGAACTGTACCAAGCAAAATTGAGTAGTAAGTTTCACCTCTTCCGTCTTCAAAATTAAATCCTAGAAAAAAACTTATAAAAATATTTAAGTTTGCTATCAAAAAAAAGATAACTATTATCAATAAGTAATATAAGTTTGCAATGTACTTTTTTGGAATGAGATATAGCGCAAAGGCTAAAAGCAATATCAAATAAAAAAGCCCTGAGGCTGAAAATAAACAGGCAATAAATAAAATAATGGATGAGAAAAGTCTTTTTTGACTCAAAGCTAAAAATAAGGCCGGAACTAAAAAAACAGAATAAAAACCTGGTTCAGGAGAAAATCCAAACATTCTAGGCAAGCCGAAAATATTTAAATCTGTATCAGGTTGATTTAGAGGGATTACTGCAAAAAAACCTAATATTGAATATTGCCATTCTGTTCTCTTCTCAAAAACATTATTTTGATTTAAATAAGATCCATAAATTCTATAGTCACTAATATTTTCTGGAAAAAAATAGGCATACAAATAAAAAATAAAAAGATATAGAAATATCAATGACATGCTTATCACATAAATATCAATCATAAATTCTTTATTAAATAAGCGTCTAAATACAAGAAAAAAAATAGCAAAGTAAGCTAAATACTTTAGGCAGTTTATGACTGTATATTCACCAAAAGGAAAAAATAAATTATAAATTACAACCAGAAGCATTGGGGAAAAGTAAAGAAGATACTTAAAACTGATAGATTTAAAACTCAATAAACTAAAAAAGAGAAGAACTGAAACAGCTAAATAAAGATTTTCAAAGAGAAGTCCAGTTATAGTTCCTCCATAAATATGCGTTATAAAAGGAAGAGAGAATATAAAAACAATTGATAAAAGAAATCTTTCAAGAAAAACTTCTCTTTGAAGCTGTATATCCATTGAAATTAATTTTTTCTAAATAAAAACTTTGTATATATAAATAAACAAGTTAAAAATATCGATAGAAAAGAAGAAATCAGAACTATTTCTGTTCTTCTGGGCCAAGATTTTCTTTCTGGTAAGTAGGGTTTGTCTATAATTTCAAGGATGTAGTTTTCACTGACTTCCGCAATCATGGCTTTGTTAAGATTTATTTTAATTAACTCTGCCGCAGAACTTTTTGTTTCTTTAATTGCTAATCTTGGGAGTTTTTCGTTTAAATATTCTAAAGAGCTATTGGCTTCAGACAAAGCTTTTTTCCTAAAGAAAGAATCAGCCTCTTCAAGATATAAAGAAAGCATATCAAAAGCTATCTCAGGAGATTTATGCTCTATAGCTATGGTTATAAAACCACTATCAGGATTTAAAGTTAGATTCAAAACTTTTGTAGTAAAAGTCTTATGAGCCTCAATATAAGATGGTTTAGCTAATCTTCTTCCTGACGGTTTTCTTACCCATTGCTGGGTTTCTGAAACATAGATTTTCTTGTCATAAATAATTTCTTTACTATTTTGATCATAACTTTTTGTAGCCATAATTTGAGGAAGAAAATCATGTTTATCTAAAAATACCTTTAGAAAAGTCTTTGAACCAAGAACATCTAGAACATGTCTCGTCATATCATTTTCTTTTGATCCCAATAGTGATGATAATCCAGAAAAATTTTGACCAAGATTTCTAACCAATCCACTCATAGAGTTTGAGTTAGAATTTTTAATTTTAATTACTGCTACTGATTGATAATAGTTAGGTAAAGATAATGAAACAATAGAAGATATTATTACAGTTGAAAAAAATACAACCATAATCAATCTCCACTTTCTTATGTAAAGCAGGGTTATTTCTTTCAAAGACGATTCCATTTCAAAACTAGTTTGGTACCCAGGGCCGGACTTGAACCGGCACGAAGTCGCCTTCGAGGGATTTTAAGTCCCTTGTGTCTACCAATTCCACCACCTGGGCTAACTTTCTTTGTCCACTATAGCTCTTCCCAATAAATTCTCCCAATCTTTTTCTGGCCTTACACTCAGATTGGTATTCCAAACTCCCTTCAAGGTGTGCGGTTCAATTCCGTGATCCATCGCAAAGCTTATTAATGCCATCACATCTTTCGGGAAACAACTGCCACCAAAACCTAATTTTCCATCAGGTCCCGGAACATTCAAATGAGAATTACCAACTCTTCCATCTCTAATTAAAGATTCAACTACATCTTCCCAATTTGCTCCTACTTTTTCAGAAATAAGTTTCATCTCATTAAGAAATGAAATTTTAGTAGCAAAAAATGTATTACAAACATATTTAACCAATTCAGCAGTTTGAAAATCAGTTTTAATTACAGGAATTGTTTTTCCAAATCTATGTCGAAATAATTTTTCGACTTTAAGAGTATGAGTTTTTTTTCCTCCAAGGATAAATCTTGGCTGACTTATAAAATCAAAATTTGCACTTCTTTCAGTGAGAAATTCGGGATTAAATACTAAATTGAGGTTTTTAAATTTTTTTTGAAAAGATAGTGTTGTGCCAGGAACTACTGTGGATCGTATTAAAAAAATAGTCTCAGACCTAATGCTTGATCTTTTTAACAAGTTTGAAATTTCTGATAAACAATTTTCTAAGATTTCCAGATTTATTGATCCATTATTATTTGCAGGGGTTGGAACAGAAATAAATACAAATTCTGATTTTGTAATGACCTCTTTTAAAGAATTAAGGGATTTTGATTTATCTTTGTCATAAATTCTTATATTTGCTTCGTATCCTACTGAATTTGAAAATCCATGGGATACGGCACTACCAACAAATCCCTTTCCGATAATACCGATGTTATAAACCATTTTTTTAACTTTAGTTTGGAGGCTGAGGTCGGAATCGAACCGGCGTAGACGGATTTGCAATCCGCTGCATGACCACTCTGCCACTCAGCCGCGGAACTATTGTATATATTTGTTTTAAAGATTCCATTTTTTAAAATAATTAATGAGAGAAATCCAAGAGATTATTGCACTTAATAAAATCAATGTAACTGATAAGTAGAAAATAACTTGATTAAATAGTTCCGAAACTATTAAAAAAGCAATACCTGACATTTGCAAAGTAGTTTTTATCTTACCAAGATAGTCTGCGCTAAGGTCTTTTATATTTAAATTTCCTAGGGAATTTAGATGAAGCCTTACATAACTAATAATAATTTCTCTTGAAATAATAAGTATTGTAGAAACTAAAATTATATAATTACTATATAAAAAGGATAGCCAAATTAAAATAACTGAAACAAATATCTTATCTGACAATAAATCTATTAACGCTCCAGTTTCAGATTCTTGGCCTTTAAATCGAGCTACATACCCATCAAGGAAATCTGTAAAAGCCGCTATAACAAAAATGATTAAAGAGAGCTCATAAAATTTATTCTCAAATAGAAATATAATAGGAACTAAAAGAAATATTCTTGATAAAGAAATTATATTGGGTAAGTTTATCATCTCTTGATTTTAATTTATCTAAAAGAGCTATATATCTCTTTTGCCTTATTCTTACCAATGCCTGGAACGGCTCTTAAATCTTCTAATGATGCTTCTATAACTTTATTGGCACCTCCAAAATGACGAATAAGAGAAATCTTCAATTTAGGTCCAATACCATTAATACTATCTAAGCTCGAAGAAAAAAGGTTTTTTGATCTTCTTTTTCTATGTTGAGATACTGCAAATCTATGCGACTCATTTCTTAGTAATTGAATTAGTTTAGATATTTCTTTTTCTTTGTTCAGTTCAATATTACTAATATTTTTAGTATGAATAAAATCATATTTTTCATTTCTATTTGGTCCCTTAGAAATTGAAATAAATTTAATATTTTTAATTAAAGTTTTTTCTAATGATTTTAAAATAGAGTTTAAATGACTCTTACCTCCATCAATAAGTATTACGTCTGGGAAATTATTATTATTTTTCTTGAGATTTTTGAGTCTTCTTGAAATAGCCTCGCTCAAAGAGGCAAAGTCATCATTCGCCTCTTTTTTTATGTTCATTAGTCTATAGTTTTTTTTATCTGGACCATCTTCATTAACCACCACACAGGAAGCTGAAACTTGATTGCCAGAAGTATGGCTCACATCAAATGCTTCTATTCTTTCAATTCTTTCAATGGATAAAAATTTTTCTAGTGACTCGAAAGCATTCTTTACCCAAAAAAAATTGTTATTTCTTTCTAAAGCATCATTTGCTTGAGAAGAACAAATATCTAGTAAATTTTGATTCTTTTTGGAAATGTTAAATAATTTAATATTGGGCCTTTTAAGACCTTCTAAAAATTTTTTGGTTTCATCATTTATTTCCAATTCAAATAATAAATTTATCTTTTCTCTAGATTTGTTTTCGCTTACAAATCTCTCTACGAATAAAGAAAGCAAATCAGATTCTGAAAAACCATCAATTTGTTCTGGGTAGAAGTTTTTAGAAGAATTGATCCACCCATCTTCAATTTTTAAGAGACTTATACAACAAGCATATTTATTTTTTTTAATTGCAAGAACTTCTAAATTTTCATGATTAGTTAAGACGTTTTGATTTTTTTGAGTATCCCTTATTGACTTTATTTTATCTCTAAAAATTATAGCTCTCTCATAATCTTCTTTTTCAGAATAATGATCCATACTTTTAGTAAGTTTTTTTACTATTTCTTTTGTATTTCCAGACAAAAAATCCATTGCATTATGAACATCAGAAAAATAGTCTTCTTTCGAAATTTTCCCAACGCAAGGAGCAGAACATCTATTCATTTGAAATTCTATGCAAGGCCTAGACCTATTTTTAAAATTAATGTCTTTGCAGTTTCTTATTCTAAAAATAGACCTTATTAAATTAACATTTGTTCTCATAGCTCCTATATTTGCATAAGGCCCGAATGAAGATACGCTTTTGTCTTTCTTTCTAGAAACATATATTGCAGGAAAATCCTTCTTTGTTGAAAAATGTATAGCAGGATAAGATTTATCATCTCTGAACTGCACATTAAATGGAGGTTTTATCTTAGAAATTAATCCTTGCTCTAAAATAAGTGCATCCGCCTCTGTATTGGTTATTATTGTTTCTACAAACCTAATAGAAGATTTAAGTTTTTTTAGTCTCTTACCTTCGTTTTTGTTAAATCTAAAATAGCTAGATACTCTTTTTTTTAAATTTTTAGCCTTTCCAATATAAAGAATGCTGTCACTTTTGTCATAAAACTTATAAATACCTGGAAGTTCAGGATATTCAATTTCCTTCGAGAACTTAGCTTTACTACTTATAAACTGAGATTGCTTTTCCATCTGGTCTTCTCTCATCAGAAAATGCCTGAATTTTGTTATTCTTTATGAGAATAGAATGAGTTTCGCCCAACTGTCTCTTAAACAATTTCCTATCAATTGATAATAGATTCATAGTTTCAATATTTAAATCTTCATAAAATAGAATATCTGGTTTATGTTGAAAATGAATTCTACTTTTTTTAGCAGATTCCTCTAAATCCATCTCAAAATCAATTATATTCAAAATTTCTTGCAAAACTGTTGTAATAATTGTCGAGCCGCCAGGAGAGCCTGTAATCAATTTAGGAGAATCTTTATAAAACACTATAACTGGCGACATAGAAGATAAAGGAGATTTCATGGGTTCTATTTTATTTGCTTCAGATCCTACTAAGCCATAAACATTTGGATATCCAGGTTTTGATGAAAAATCGTCCATTTCGTTGTTCATCAATATTCCAGTTCCTTCTGGAACAATTCCTGAGCCATATGCAGTATTTAGAGTATAAGTATTGCTAACTGCATTTCCCCACTTATCAATTATAGAAAAATGAGTAGTTTCGTCGCTTTCCCTAAAAATTATTTTTGAATCTTTAGGTGCAACATTTTTTTTTATTTTTTCATAAACTTTTTTTGCATAGTTTTTTGACGTAAGTTCCATTTCAGGAATATCTAAAAAATTTGGATCTCCTAAATATAAAGATCTATCAAAGAAAGCATAATTCATTACAGATTGGAGAATATTTATGTATTCAAAAGAATTATGCTTTGTATTCTCTAGATCAAAATTCTCTAAAACATTTAACATTTGTATTAAAGCTATTCCTCCTGAACTTGGAGGAGGCATTGAACAAACTTTATTATTTTTATAGATACCACAAATTGCATCAAATTCTCTAACCTCATAATTTTTGAAATCTTGATGGGATAGTAATCCTCCTTCTTTTTTAAAATAATTAACTATTTTTTTTGATGTTTCTCCAGAGTAAAATTCTTCTCTTCCATTTTTAGAAATTCTTTCAAGAGTGTTTGCAAGATCTTTTTGAATTAACAAATCATTAGCTTTGAAATCCTCAGGCCTAGTGAAAATTATTTTTGCATTATTATCTCTACTAAATTTCTTTTTATATTTATTTAAATTTCCAGACTGAAAAGAGGACAAGGGAAAGCCATTTTTTGCTAATTCTATGGAGGGTTCGATTAAAGTTTTAATATCCATAGTTCCATAGTTTTCCAATGCATGAAACAAACCTGCAACTGTTCCTGGAATGCCTGAGGCAAGAATTGAATTAGTACTGAGGCCTTCAATTACATTTCCTTCACTATCTTGAAACATTGTTTCAAAAGATTTGATTGGAGCTTTTTCTCTATAATCTATGGCTTTAATACTTTTGCTGGAAGAATTATGTATTATCATAAATCCCCCGCCCCCTAAATTTCCTGCGGAAGGATTAACCACAGCCAGCGCAAATGCAACTGCCACAGCTGCATCAACAGCGTTACCTCCCTTCTCTAAAATTTCAATTCCTATATCTGTAGCTAAGTGATGTCTTGTTGCGACAGCATAAGATTCTGGCTTAGAGAAACCAAACAAAAATAATGTTAGAAAAATAAATAAAAATCTAAACAAGATCTTTTTTATTTTAGTCAGATTGAGATTCAGTATGCCTTTCTCCATTGAATATAGCAGCAAACTCTAAAATCTCTTCGGATTCATTGAATACTCTATGAAAAGCTCCATCAGGTACGGGTATTACATCTCCTTGTTTTACGTCAAACTTAATATCATCAATTTGCATAACGCCTATTCCTTTGTAGAAGACATAAACCTCTTCTTGACCATCATGTTTATGACCAGAAGTACTTTTTTTTGCATTTAATTTAGTTATGCTAGGAATAAGTTTTTTCAAAGAGTTATTATCTAGAACAATATATCTTTCGTCTTCCTTAACAATGTACCAATTATCTTTCATCAAACAATTATATATGATTCAAGCTCGGCGATCATATCCGACTTATCTTCAGAGGCTGTTATTTCTCTTCCCATCACCATAAAATCTGAGTTTGCTTCAACAGCATTTCTAAGAGTTGAACTCCTTACTTGATCATTAGAATCAACTTTCATTCTGATACCAGGAGTAACAGTTAAGAGATTTTTGAAATTTTTTTTAATATTTCTTACATCATTAACTGAACAAACAACGCCGTCCAAACCATATTTTTGAGAGTTACTAGTTAATTTTAAAACTAGCTCATCTAAAGTCATTTCAATCCCAATTTCCTTTAAAAAAGAATTTTCAAGGCTTGTTAAAATAGTAACTCCAACTAAAAGAGATTCTCTTCCACCCTTTGCGTCAACAGAAGCTAGAGACATTTTTTCTCCTCCCAGGAGGTGAATATTAGTCATCCAAATATTCTTATTGAATATGTTTTTTAATGCTTTGGAAACAGTATTTGGAATATCATGGAGTTTTAAATCCAGAAAAATATCAAATCCCTCGTCATGTAACATATCTATTATTTTTGGCCCTTGGGAAGTAAATAATTGTTTACCAACCTTTACTCTAAATTTTTTTGGATCAAGAAGTGAAATTGTTTCTTTAACTTCTTTTGTGCTATCAAAGTCAAGTGCAACTATTATTTGCTTAGGCTTTATCTTCATTTAGTGTCTTTTTTTTATTCTTTTTGAAAATTAAAGGAATTTGCAAAATGAATGAAATTATTGCTCCAATCAATAATGAGCCAATCAATGAAAATCCTAGAGAAATATTCGGTATCTGAAAAAAATAAAAATCTAACTCTACAAGATTTGAGTTCATAGAGGAAAATAAAAACAAATATGCTGTAAAGAATATAAAGGTCGATAATAAAATGTATTTCATAAGTGTATTATAGTCTCTGATAATAGCTTATATATTACTAAAATGATTTTTTCTGAAAAAATTAAAGTATTTTTACCCAAAAAAATTTTAATTTTTGCTGGATATATCAAATTATTTCTGAGATATATTTATTTTTCTTGTTACAGACTAATTAAAAAACCAAGGCCTGATTTTCTAGCAGTTGGAGAGTCAACTGAGTATTTTCCATCTCCATATTGGACTTTGGTAGACCTTAAAGAATCTGACATTAATGTAGATTTTGAAAAGACGAATTATAAATTTAATAGCAACTTAAAAAATATTTACTCTTCTCATTGTATTGAGCATTTATCTGATAAAGCTATAAATTATCTTTTCAAGGAGGTTTTTTCCAATATGCAAGATAATGCAGTCTTTAGAGTTGAAACTCCTGATGTAGAAAAAATAATAAACGATTATAAGCTCAAAATGCATCATGATTATCTATATGAAATACAGGAAGAAAATATAAAAAACTTGGTTCAAAAAAGGAATATGAAAAATATTTATGGTGAATTGCATATAGCAATGTTAGGTCTCATATCTTGTTATATAGATCAAATCCATATTCCAGTTATATGTTCTAGAGAAAAATTTGAGGATAAACTTTTGAATCTTTCTGTTGATGAGTTTTGTAAATGGGCCATATCCCTTCAATCTAAAGAAGAACTTCTTACTCATGGTCATATCAATTTTTGGTACTTTGAGCGGCTTAAAAAATATCTTTTAAATGCAGGTTTTAGCAAAGTTCAAAGATGCGATACAGGCCAATCCTTTTATGATTTTGATTTATCTTTAGAAAGATTTCACAGAAGAAATTACTCTTTAATTGTAGAAGCTGTTAGATAAACCTTACTAATTTTATCGAATGCCAATTTTTTTTAAATCCTCTTCTTCTAGATAAGCAATTTTGTTTTGTAGTTCTTCTCTATACTTTTTTGAAAAAATATTAAAAAAATAATGTTTTGATTTAGTGAGATATTCTATAAAAAATCCCTCAGAGTCATCTTTGATCCTCATAGTGTTAGATCTTAAGAATTGCATACAAGAATCATAGTCTCCAGCTTCAAAATAGAAAGCATATTTATTTTCATTTGGAATATGAACTTTGAATGCTCCCTTATTTTTATCGTAAGTACTAAAATCCACATGATCCTCCCTAGCAGGTGAAGAACGATGTATCAACCTGCAGTCAAATAATATGCAATCGCCTGGCTCAATTGATTTATCAAGCTTTTTAGAAAGTAATTTGGCTAAGCTTTCTCCAAAAATTGTTTTATTTAAAAGGAAAGTCAGTACCTTATATCCCCATTTAGGCAATAGATAACTATATGGGATTACTTCGATGGAAGAGCCAAAATTACATTTATTCCCTTGAAAATAAAAGCCAATTTTAAGAAATTTATAATGTTTTAAACTCATATCTTTATTTAAACTGGGCATTGAGTATTGACTATTACAATCTGCGTGCCAACCACCCTTACTAAGTGATGCCATATTTTTTAAAACTTGAAAATCATTAACAAAACTCCAATTTTCATCTGGAAAGAGATCAGATAGGGAAGATAAAAGAGACTTATTTAATTGCAAATTTTCAATGAGGCCAACCCCTTTAATGGAATCTTCCAAATTCAACATTCTTTGTGCGGGATTTTTTGAAAAGAAATTATCTAAGTTTTTTCTTATAGTAAATATATCATCATTAGAGACTATTTTTTTTAAGATCTTGTATCCTTTACTGTCAACTTTAGACCAGTAATCCATATCTTTAATTTATTCTTTGCTTTAAGATTTTTGATGCACGAAAATAAGGTATTGATCTTTTAGGGAGCTCAATAGTCTCTCCTGATTTGGGGTTTCTTGCCCTTATTGACTTTCTATCTCTTATACAAAAAGACCCGAAACCTCTAATCTCTATTCTTTTTCTATTCTTAAGTGAATCAAATATAGCTTTTTGAATTAAATCAGCTGAGAGAGCTACATCTATCTCACTATAGTCTTTAAGGTTTTCAGATAATATGCAAATGAAGTCTGACTTCTTCATTTATTCTTTTGAAGAATCGCTTAATTCTTCTTGAATAAGATCGCCTATTGAAGTTTTGGTTTCTGACTCTATCTGTTTATTTTTAGAAATGTTTTCTTTAATAAGTTCTTTTTCTTGAGATTTTTCTAACGCAAAGATTGATAGATTTACTTGTCGGTTTTTTCTATCTATTGATGTAACAAGAGAAGTTATGCTGTCGCCCTCTGAAGGAAGATTATCTTTGAATTCTTTACTCTTGATTTTTCCAATAACGTCTTCAGCTAAACTTATAAAGATTGAGTCTTCACCAATTGAGCTTACTGCTCCAGTTAGTTCTGTGCCTTTAGGATTATTTTTTGTATAAATGTCAAAAGTGTCTTCGGAAAGCTGCTTAATTCCCAAAGATATTCTTTCTTTATGAGGATCTATTCCTAAAATAACAGCTTCAACATTTTGTCCTTTAGAAAAAGATTTAACTGCTTCTTCTTCTGATTGATTCCAGGATAAATCTGATAGATGTACCAACCCATCTATGTTTCCATCAAGGCCAATAAACATTCCAAAATCAGTAATTGACCTTACCTCGCCTTTAACAACATCTCCAAGGCTATTATTTTCAGAAAAAGTTAACCAAGGATTTTCTTGACACTGTTTCATTCCTAAAGAGACTCTTCTTTTCTCTATATCTATTTCTAAAACCATTACATCAACTTGGTCTCCAAGAGAAACTACCTTAGAAGGATGAATGCTTTTGTTAGTCCAATCTATTTCAGAAATATGTACTAAACCTTCAGTGTTTGAATCAAGTTCAGCAAAAAAGCCGTATTCTGCAATACTGCTGACTTTGGCTTTATGAATAGAGTTAATTGGAAAAGTATCTTTTATATTTTCCCATGGATCATTTGTTAATTGTTTCAATCCTAGAGAAATTCTTAATTTTTCTTTATCGAAATTCGTTACTTTAAAATCTAGCTTATCTCCAACATTTAGTACTTCTGAAGGATGATTTATTCTTTTCCAGGTTATATCTGTTATATGCAACAAACCATCAACTCCACCTAGATCAACAAAAGCACCATAATCCGTTAAGTTTTTTATAGTCCCAGAAATTATTGAGCCTTCTTGGATTGAAGCAAATATTTTCTCTCTTTCTTCAGAATTTAAATCTTCTTGAACTGCTTTTCTAGAAAGAACAACATTACTTTTCTCTTTATCTAGCTTTATTACTTTGAAATCCTGGAAAGTCTTTTCTAAGTGGTCAAAACTATCAAGAGGTCTTGAATCAACTAAAGAACCTGGAAGAAAAGCCCTTACACCTGCAACATCGACGGTCATTCCACCTCTAACTTTTCCTGAGATATGTCCCTTAATTATTGCTCCTGTTTCTAAAGCTTCTTCTAGATTTTTCCAACTTTCGTCATGCATAGCTCTTATTCTAGAAACTCTTGTTGAGCCATGTCCGTCTTCAACAGCTTCAAGAGATACTTTTACTTCATCACCTATTGATAGTTCACTGTCTACTTCATCTGCTAAAAATTCTGTTCTGGGTATGAGGGATTCTGACTTCAAACCAACATGGACGGTAACCCAATCTGAAGTTAAATCGACTATCACGCCTGAGATCAAAGCTCCTTGTTCAAAGTTCAAAGTTGCAAGACTTTCGTCTAAAAGTTTTTCAAATGCTATTTCTGTCATAATTTTTTAAAATTCTCCATTACCTTTTCTTCTACTTCTTGAATACTTAAATCACTTGTATCAAGTATTAGAGAATCATCAGCTGGTTTTAGGGGAGATATTTTTCTTTGCATATCTTCTTTATCCCTTAGCTGAATTAGCTCCAAAAGGTCGTGCATGATAACGTCCATACCCTTTTCTTTCAACTGATTCGCTCTCCTTTTTGCTCTAACTTCCGGTGATGCTTTAAGAAATACCTTCAAAGCTGCTTCAGGAAAAATAATTGTTCCCATATCTCTTCCATCAGCAATGAGGCCTTTTTTTGCGTCATAAGTATTTCTTTGAATTTTTATAATTGCCTTTCTAATTTCTTCATCTTTGGCAATTTCTGATGCTCTAGAGGCTATTTTTTCATTTCTAAGCTCTTCTCCCAAAACATTATCATTAAGCTCTATTTCACAAACACTATCTTTGAAATTCGTAAGAAGTTGAATTTTTGATTTATTTATAAGCGAAACTATTTCTTTAGAAGTCTCTAGTTCTTTCCTTAAACTTAAATATCCGATAAGTCTGTAAATAAGCCCGCTATCAAGAACATTCCATCCTAATTTTTTTGCTAAAGAAAATGCAAGAGTTCCTTTGCCGACTCCACTTGGGCCATCTATGGTTATTATATTTTCAATTAATTTCAAAATTACATCCAAGTTTGTTACCAAGATCAATAAACTCTGGAAAAGAGGTATTGATACTTTCGGGAGAGGAAATTTCAATACGAGAACTGGTATTTAAACCAGCTATTGCAAAAGACATAGCAATTCTATGATCATAGTACGTCTCAACTAGAAAATTAGGACATTTGTAATCTTGTCCCATGCCTTGAATGCAAAAAATATTACCGTCAAAATAGTTTTTTATCTTCATTTTATTTAAGCCTTCCTGCATGGCTTTGAGCCTGTCACTTTCTTTGTGTTTTAGTTCTTCTATATCATTGAAACTTGAGGTGCCTTCAGCAAAAGAACTAGCAATGAATAAAATTGGAAGCTCATCAATTAAATTTGAAACGTCCTTTGAAGCCACTTTACAAGCTTTTAAAGAAGAACTTTTAATATTTATATCTGCAATAGGTTCATTGCCGAATGATGAGTGATTTAATAATTGTATATTCCCTCCCATTTCTATCAACTTATTTAAAAGGGCAATTCGAGATGGATTCATGCCAACTTCTCTAAGAGTAATATCAGAATTTTTTGATATTAAAGCTGCGACAATAAAGAAAGCTGAAGAAGAAAAGTCTCCCGGTATTTCTATATCTCGAGGTGTAAATTTCTTAGTGTCTTTTAATATTGTTTTTGTTTCAGAATAAGTAATGCTTGCTCCAAAATATTTAAACATCCTTTCAGTATGATCTCTCGATGTGGATTTTTCTAAAATTTTTGTCTCTCCTTCTGCACCTAAACTAGCAAATAAAATTGCAGATTTCACTTGGGCACTTGCTACTGGCATTTCATAATTTATTCCATCTATTTTCTCAGAAGGAGATATGTTCAAAGGCAGAGTATCTTTATCTGAACCAGATATATTTACACCCATCTTAATTAAGGGATCTATTATTCTTTTCATTGGTCTTTTTGAGAGAGATTCATCTCCCATAAGACTTGAAGAAAAATTCTGTATTGATAACAAACCAGACATAAGTCTGATTCCCGTTCCAGAATTTCCAAAATAAAGTTTGTTTTCTGATTTTTTTAATCCTTTGAATCCCTTACCTTCTACCAAAAAAGATTCATTTTCTTTAGAAATATTTATACCAAGTTGTTTAAGGGAATTAAGAGTATTGATTACATCTTCGCTTTCTTGGAGGTTTGAAATTTTAGAAGTACCGTCTGCAATTGAAGCACATATCAGCGCTCTATGAGATATAGACTTATCACCTGGAATTTTTATTTCACCATGGAGTCCTTCGGCAGATTTAGAAATGAGTTTCATCTGTTTAAAGATTCCTTCGTCT
>MDSZ01194307.1_pt1 | contig 15182 bp, 16 predicted proteins | sample 811201 | NCBI WGS metagenome assembly MDSZ01 (sample SAMN05326647, study PRJNA326480) | marine metagenome | isolation source: seawater | place: Indian Ocean: North | collected 2010
AAGTTTTCATGAAGCAAAAAAAATTTCTGATGAAATTTTCAATCATGATGATAATGTTCTTATAAAAAATAAATTAGAAAAATACAGAAATAATATAATAAAAAAATTTTAATAGGAGTAAAATGAGTGATTTCAAAGTAAAGGATATAGAGTTAGCCTCTTGGGGAAGAAAAGAAATTGAAATAGCCGAGACCGAGATGCCAGGTTTAATGGAGTTGAGAGAGGAATACAAAGGAACTAAGCCACTATTAGGAGCAAGGATTGCAGGTTGCTTACATATGACAATTCAAACTGCAGTTTTAATTGAAACGCTAATTGATTTAGGAGCTTCAGTCAGATGGAGCTCATGTAATATTTACTCAACTCAAGATCAAGCAGCCGCAGCCATCGCACAAAAAAAAATTCCGGTTTTTGCTTGGAAAGGAGAGACTGAAGAGGAATTTTGGTGGTGTATAGAGCAAACTATTGAAGGTCCTGACGGTTGGAGACCTAATATGATACTCGATGATGGGGGTGATTTAACAAAGTTAATGCACGAAAAGTATCCCAACTTTTTGAAAGATATAAAGGGTCTTTCTGAGGAAACTACCACCGGAGTTTTGAGGCTAGTGGAAATGGAAAAAAATGGTTCTCTTATGGTCCCCGCTATCAATGTTAATGATTCTGTAACTAAGTCAAAATTTGACAATAAGTATGGTTGTAGAGAAAGTCTGGTAGATGGTATACGACGTGCTACAGATGTTATGATGGCTGGAAAAGTAGCAGTTGTTGCAGGTTATGGAGATGTTGGGAAGGGTTCTGCAGAAAGCCTGAGAAACGCTGGATGTAGAGTTCTTGTAACAGAAATAGATCCAATTTGTGCGCTTCAAGCAGCAATGGATGGTTATGAAGTTACTACAATGGACAAGGCGAGCGAAAAAGCCGATATTTTTGTTACTGCAACAGGAAACGTTGATGTCATCACATTAGAGCATATGAGACTAATGAAAGATAGAAGTATCGTTTGTAACATTGGTCACTTTGACTCAGAAATTCAGGTTGAAGCTCTTAAAAATAATAAGTGGAACAATGTGAAACCACAAGTAGATGAGATTGAGTTTCCAGATGGAAAAAAAATTATTTTGCTTGCCGAGGGTAGATTAGTTAATCTAGGTTGTGCTACAGGGCATCCGAGTTTTGTGATGTCCGCCTCATTTTCTAATCAAGTGTTAGCCCAGATAGAGCTGTGGAAAAATCATAAGAATTATAAAAAAAAGGTTTATGTTCTTCCGAAGAAGCTTGACGAAAAGGTAGCTAGTATTCATTTGGATAAAATCGGTGCAATGCTGACGACTTTATCTGATAAACAAAGTAAATATATAAATGTTCCTGTAGGGGGACCTTATAAATCTGATGAGTACAGGTATTAGCTGAAAGTATTTATACCCTTAGTAGTTGAATATTCGAAATGTAAAGATTTTTCAGGAAATACTCTTTTAAAGCAATGATGAGAAGCCGTAGCAGCCTCGGAGAAACCAGATAATATAAGCTTAAGCTTTCCAGGATAGTCACATATATCCCCTATGCCGTAGATCCCTTCTTGTGAGGTTTGACAAGAAGATTGACTTACTTTCAGAATTTTTTTTTCAATTTCTAGTCCCCAATTACTTATTGGCCCAAGCTCAGTAGATAAACCAAAAAAAGGTAAGAAAAATTGAACTTCTAAAGTTTTACTTTGACCATTAAGATTTTTGACAATTAACTCGCTTATCTCGCCATTAGTCCCTTTAATTGAGTCAATTTGATATGGAATTATCATTTCAACATTTTTATTTTCAGTTAAATCTTTAAGTTTTTTTACGCTATTTGGCGCTGCTCTCAGCTTATCTCTTCTATGAATAAAATATATCTTTTTGGCCACGTTAGATAACTCTATTGCCCAATCCACAGCCGAGTCACCGCCTCCAGCAATGGCAATATTCTTATTACTAAAATTTTCTTTATTTGTGACACTGTAAAATACGGAAGTATTTTCAAATTCTTCAATGTTTTCCAATGGAGGTTTATTAGGTCCAAAAGCACCATTACCTGCCGCAATAAAGATACATTTGGAAGAAATTGAGATTCCATTGGATGTTTTAGATATAAAGGTATTTTTCTCTGACATGAGTTTCTCAACTTTTTGATTGAGTAAAAAAAGAGGTTTGAATGGTTTAATTTGACTTTGAAGATTGGAAATTAAATCTCTCGCCGTTACCATTGGATATGCTGGAATATCATAAATTGGTTTTTCAGGATATAGTTCAGAACACTGACCTCCAGCTTGAGAAAGGCAGTCGACAACACAAGCTTTGATACCTAATTGACCCAACTGAAAAACTGAGAACAGACCTACTGGCCCAGCCCCGATTACTAGTACATCTGTATTAATTTGCTTCATAATAATTTTCTTATAATATTACTTATATTAGAATAATAAAATAAAATGAAAGAGCATTCTAAATTTTTTTTAAATTCACTCTCTGAAACCAAATCTTTTGCTATGAGATTAAGTAAATTAATTACATTTAGAAAGTGCATTTGTTTAAAAGGAAAGCTTGGAATAGGTAAAACTACGTTGGTGAGGTTCATGTTAAACAGTTATAACAAAAAGCCAATTAAAGTTACGAGCCCTACATTTTCGTTGGTTAACATTTATGATCTAAAAAAAATAAGAGTGTGGCATTATGATTTATACAGAATAAAAAAAAAAATAGAAGTTTACAATTTAGATTTGGAGCTTGCCTTAAATGACTGCACAATAATTGAATGGCCAGAGATTGTAGAGGATATCCTACCTAATGATAGAATAAATTTAACACTTGAAGAGCGTTCCAAAGATATAATTGAGGTAACTCTAAGTTCAAAAAATATAATTTTGTTATGAAAAACCTTGATACTCAGAATATTAAAAAAATATTAAAGACGAAAAATATAAAATTCCAAAGTATATCTTTTTTAGCAGGGGATGCCTCAGACAGAAAATATTATGAAATTGATATAGATTGTCATAAATACGTATTGATGCATGATTGTGATCATAAAAGTCTTAAAAATTTTATTAAAATAAGTAATTCAATTTCAAATTTTGTGAGCACCCCACAAATAATTTTTAATATAGAAGATAATAGTGTTTTAATTTTAGAAAATTTTGGAAAAGATAAATTCAATAATATTTTAGACAAAAAAAATAGAAATAAACTCTATTTACTTGCAACAGATGCTTTAATTTATATTCATAAACAAAAAACAAAATTTAACATAGGGTTTTATGATGAAAGCAAATTCACATATGAATCAAATCTTTTTTTTGACTGGTTTGTGAATCAAGACAGCCTTTCAAAAGAAAATTTAAAAAATGAGTTTAATTTTCAGTTCAGAGATTTTCTAAAGGAACTACAAAGTATCCCTGAGGTTTTTGTTCATAGAGATTATCATGTGGATAATTTATTTTTTTTGAAAAATAAAAATGAACATTTCCGATGTGGCTGGATAGACTATCAAGATGCAGTTATTGGTCCATGTGTTTACGATTTAGTGTCTTTGACACAAGACGCAAGAATAGATGTTGACAAAAGGATTGAGAAAAATGTTATAAATCATTACCTTAGACATTTTAAAGAAATAGACGTAAATAAATTTTTTTTGTGTTACAAAATAGTTGCAATTCAAAGACATTTAAAAGTTATTGGTATTTTTAAAAGGTTGGCGATCAGAGATAAAAAAAATAATTATTTGAAGCATATTCCTAGGGTGATAAATATGCTAAGGAATAATTTAAATGATAGAATATTTAAGAACATTTCAGATATTATTTGTCCATTGCTGAAAAATGATTAAACAGGCAATGATATTTGCAGCAGGATTAGGAAAAAGAATGTTACCTGTTACAAAATGGGTACCCAAGCCTTTGGTAAAAATTAATGATAAAAGTTTGCTTGTAAATAATGTAAAAAAACTTTTAGAACATAATTTTGACGAAATTACTATAAATGCATATCACTTCCCTGAAAAAATCATAAAAGAGGTAAAACAATTTAAGACAAAAGTAAATGTTGTTATCGAAGAGGAAAGACTTGAGACAGGGGGTGGTCTTATTAATTGCTTAAAAAAAAACCATCTTAGTTTCAATTCTCCTGTGCTTCTTTTAAACAGTGATGTTTATTGGATAGATGAAAGTTATTCTACTATAAATTTATTGATACAAAAATGGAATATCAATCAAATGGATTTTATTCTGTGTATGAAAAATAAGAAAGAATTATTTGGATATCATGGCAAAGGAGATTTTGATTTGCTAGATAATAAATCCAAATGTGATAAACTTGTGTTCTCTAAAACTCCCAACCTAGTTTTTACTGGTCTTCAAATAATAAACCCAAAAATTTTGAGTAATAAGGAGGAAAAAAAATTTTCTTTATCAGAAATAATTAAAGAGTCGATTAGCAAACATACTGCTTTTGGATTTGAAGATAAAAATCCATGGTTTCACATTGGCACACCCGAGGATTTAAAAAAAGCAAGAGAATTATTAGTATGAAAAATTTTATAGTTTATGATTTTGAAACAACAGGTAGAGATGCTCGTTTCGATCAAATACTTCAGGCAGGAATTATAATTTATAATAATAATTTTCAAGAAATAAAAAAAATCAACATTAAATCTAGGTTAAATCCTGATGTTGTTCCGTCAATCAATGCTCTAAAAGTTAACAAACTGAAACTACCAGATATTTTGTCAGAAAAAAATACGTACTACGACATGATATTAAATATTCATGGGTTTTTATCAAATTTCAAAGACTCATATTTTGTTGGATTTAATTCTATAAATTTTGATGAAGAATTTTTAAGACAGATTCTTTGGGAACATTTTTTTTTCCCTTATCTTACTAACACTAATGGAAATTCACGGCTAGATGTTATTAATTTAGCAACAATGAGTCATGCATTTAGAAATAATTCTTTAATTGTTGAAAAAAATGAAAACGGAAAGATAAATTTTAAATTAGAAAATTTAGCAAGAGCAAATAAGTTTAATTTTGAAAATGCCCATGAGGCTATTGCTGATGTTGAGGTGACAATGAAATTAATGAAGATGCTTGTTCATAGAAATGCTGATCTTTATAAAAATTTTATTGAAAATTCTTATACAAAGGAGGTTGAAAAAAAAATTATTAAGAAAAAAGTTTTTACTTACCATAATTATTTATTTAACTCACACAGAATTTATTTAGTAAAAAATTTATTGAAACATCCTGTTTATAGAACTCAAATGATAGGATTTGATTTAAAATATGATCCAAATGAGATTGTGGATTTAGATCAAAGTAGTCTTTTTGATGTTTATAAAAATAAAAGTTTTTTTAGAAAAATAAAAATTAATAAGCAACCAACAATTCTTGATGAAAATTATGCAAAAAAAATATCACCATATTCAGAAATTGGTATAGAGGAATTAGATTTAAAAATTAGACAGCTTGAAACAAAAGAATTTTTGCAAAATTTAGAGATAATTTTGATAAGAGAAGCTGAAGAATATGTTGAAAACAAAAGTCAGGAATTACCCTATGAGGAAGAGACAATCTATTCTAAAAATTTGGATTTCAGAGATTCAAATATAATGAAAAATTTTCATAGAGAAGAGTGGGGTAAGAAATGGGAATTTGCTGAAAAGTTTTCAGACCAAAGATTAAGATTTTTTGCTGCTAGACATATTTTTAGAAATCAACCAACCGAACTTCCTAAAAAAATTTTTTCCTTATTACATCAAAAAATCTCAGATAGACTTTTATCGCTAGAAAATAAGAATTTTACTACAATCCCTGCAGCTATGGAAGAGGTTGATACGCTGTCATTAAAAATGGAAAACGCGGAAAAGGATGTCGACATTGATGAACAAATTTATCAATATAATATTTACATTAATTTCTTAAATGATTATTATAGAAATCCTAATCCAAAGCCAATTTTATTTGATAAGACCCTATCAGATAAATTGTTCAGTTAGTAAATAGGAGAAGTTATGACTACAATAGTAAATCTAAATGAAGGTAATTTCGAAGATGAGGTTCTTAAATCATCAGTCCCTTGTGTTGTTGATTTTTGGGCAGAATGGTGTGGCCCTTGCAAAAATCTCACCCCAATACTGGAAGAAATTTCAGTTGAACTAAAAGGAAAAATTAAGATTGCAAAAGTTAATATAGACGATAACCAAGAGTTGGCTGCAAAATTTTCAATAAGAAGTATACCAACGATGATTATTTTTAAAGACGGAGAAAACATTGATACAAAAGTAGGCTTACCACCAAAAAATGATCTGTTAGAATGGATAGAGTCTTCTTCATAAGCTATTTAATTTTGTAACCATCAGATTTTAGTACTTCACCTGCAAGATAAAGTGATCCACATATCAAAATCTTTCCGTTAGGTATTTCACATTTTGTTACTTTAATAGCTTCATCTATGCTTATGCAACAGTTTATATTAAAATCAGGTTTGAATTTCTCTAAGACGTCACTTTTAATTTGATAGGGCATCACATATTGGTGTTCATTTATTGGCAAAAGTATGAGCAAAGAGATTTTATCTATAATTTTCCGTAAGAAATTAATTGGATCTTTCCCGTTTATCATTCCTAAAATAACTACAATTTTTTTTTCCTCCCAACTATCAATTATATTGTTTATAACATTTGAAGCGTCAAGATTGTGTCCTCCATCAAGCCATATGTCAAATTTTTCGCCAGCAAGTCTAGCAAGTTTACCTTTTATATTTTGCATTCTAGCAGGCCAAACTGTGTTCAACAAACTACGGTTAATGTTAGCCTTTGATACTTTGAAATCTTTAATAGATAAGGCTGTGGAAATAGCTGTTGACGCATTTTCTATCTGGTGATTGCCAAACAAGTTAGGAAAATTAAATTCGTAGTTATCATTTTCAAAATTCATAATAAATTTTTTTTTTTTATGGTTTATATCGTTTACCTTCCAGTTATTCCCTTCTTCGTAAATAGGTATTTTTTTTTTATTTAGAAATTTTTTGGTCAAAGACTTAACGTATTTTCTTTGTTTTGAAATAACCACTCTCTCTGAATTTTTTACTATACCAAATTTTTCTTTTGCTATGAGACTAATTGTTGATCCTAAGAAACTCATATGATCCATTGATATTGGTGTTATTACACTGCAAATTTTTTTTTCCACTATGTTTGTTGCATCAAACCTTCCACCCAAACCAGTTTCGAGTATCAATATGTCTGAATTTGCCCTACTAAATGCTAAAAATGCTGCAGCTGTTGTAATTTCAAAAAAGGTTATTTCTTCTCCTTTATTATAAAACTCACATTCCTCCAGAAGAACATTTAAATAATTATTACTTATAAGTCTAGAATTAATTCTTATTCTTTCATTGAAATTAATTAAATGCGGTGAGGTGTAACACTGAACATTAAGGTTTGAATTTTCATAAATTGATCTTAAAAATGATGTTGTTGAGCCTTTTCCATTTGTTCCAGCAATATGTACCGTTGGGGGCAAACTGAGATGAGGGTTGCCAAGTTTTTTCAATAATATTCGAAGCCTTTTAAGTGATAAATCAATTTTTTTGGGATGAAGAAGCTCAAGTCTTCGAAGAATTTTTTTAGACTTTTCCATTTATGGACTTAAAAATTCAAGAATACAAATAATTTTTTTTTTTAAGTCTTTTCTGTGTATCACTAAATCTACCATACCTTTCTCAAGCAAATATTCTGATTTTTGAAAGTTTTGTGGGAGCTTTTCTTTTATTGTTTCTTCAATTACTCTTGATCCAGCAAAACCTATAGTTGCATTTTTTTCTGCTAAAATTATATCACCAAGCATCGCAAACGAAGCTGAAACACCACCAGTAGTTGGATCTGTTAGTACGGACAAAAAAGGTTGTCCAGTTTTACAAAAGGAGTTTATTGCAATTACCGTTCTTGGCATCTGCATCAAAGACAAAATACCTTCTTGCATTCTTGCACCTCCTGATGAACTAAATATAACAAGTGGGAGCTTATTTTTTTTTGCATATTCGCAAGCAGAAACTATGGCTTCACCTGCAGCCATACCCATTGATCCACCCATAAAGTTGAAATCAAAAACTGCCACGGTAACCTTTATTTTGTTTAACGTGCCAGATGCCACCAGAACAGAGTCCTCCAATTCAGTATTTTTTTTTGCACTTTTTAATCTATCAGAATATTTTTTGCTGTCTTTAAATTTTAATGGATCACTCTTAATTTTTGGAGTCTCTATTATCATGTAATTGTTACCAAAAAAACTCTCGAGTCTATCCTTAGCATTAATTCTAAAGTGATGATCACAATGCTTACAGACATAAAGCGCATTCTTGAGTTCTCTTTTTAAGAGCATCTGAGAACATTTAGGGCAGGTTTCCCATAAGTTGTCGGGAACTTCTTTTTTTCCCACAAATGATTGTAATTTAGGTTTTACAAAATTTGTTATCCAGTTCATGACTTATTTTTCAATTTAAATAGAAAATTTTTAACTTTTCTTGATACTAAAGTTTTATCAAGTTTCCTATTTTTCTCAATAATTTTTATAATAGCTGACCCAATGACACATCCATCAGATATTTTGTTTAATGACTGTACCTGATCAAAACTATCAATGCCAAAACCGACTAAAATTGGTAGTTTTGTATTTTCTTTAATTATTTTTAAAGAGTTTTTTACATTTGCTATCGAAGGTTTTTTTGTTCCAGTTATTCCAATTATTGAAACATAATACAAAAAACCACTTGAATGTTTAAGTATTTTTTTTAGTCTAGTTTTATGTGTAGTTGGTGTGACAAGTCTTATGTTGTGAACATTATGTTTTGTTGTATAACTATTAATGAGCTTATCTTCCTCTGGAGGTAAATCCACAATAATAAGTCCATCAATACCAACATCACCACAAGATACAAAAAACTCTCTTAATCCAAATTGGAAAATTGGATTAAAATAACCCATAAGAATTATGGGCGTATAATTATTGTGAGTCCTAAATCTTTTAACAATTGAAAAAGTCTTCTTTAAATTTGAGCCTGCTTGAATTGCTCTTTGACTTGATCTTTGGATCGTGGGTCCGTCTGCCATAGGGTCTGAAAAAGGTATTCCCAATTCAATTAAATCAATACCATAATTAGGCAGGTCATTTAGCAGTTTTTCAGATGTATCTAAATCGGGGTCACCAGCTGTGATGAATGAGACAAGCGCTTTATTTCCGTCTTTTTTTAGTTTTTCAAAAGTTTTTTCAATCCTATTCATATTTTTTGATTAAAAGTTTGTTTACACCTTTACTCCAAGTTTATCAGATATAGAAAAAATATCTTTATCGCCCCTCCCGCACATATTCATAATTATAACATCTTTTTTCTTAAATTTTTTTGAATTTTTGAGTAGATAAGCTAAAGCATGTGATGGTTCTAGTGCAGGAATAATTCCTTCAAGCTTTGAGCAAACCTTAAAGGCATTTAAAGCTTCAGTATCTGAAGCATTTACATATTGTACTCTTCCAGTTTCTTTTAACCAAGAGTGTTCTGGCCCTATACCCGGATAATCTAAACCAGCAGATATTGAGTGAGCATCGTTTATTTGTCCATTAGAGTCCTGTAAAAGATAAGTATAATTACCGTGAAGAAAACCAGGCTTACCCTTTGATAGTGAGGCAGCATGTTTATTAGACGAAATACCTTCCCCACCAGCTTCAACTCCAATTATTTTTATTTTTTCGTCATTTAGAAATGGATAAAACAAACCAAGAGCGTTTGACCCTCCACCAATACAGGCTATTAAAACATTGGGGAGTTTATTTTCATATTTAAGAATCTGCCTTTTAGCTTCAATTCCTATAATTGATTGAAAATCCCTAACCATCATTGGGTAAGGATGTGGGCCAGCAGCTGTACCTATAACATAAAAAGTATCATCAACATTTGAGACCCAGTCTCTAAGAGCCTCATTCATTGCATCTTTTAACGTTGCTGTGCCTGACTTAACGGATTGTATTTCAGCTCCTAAAAGTTTCATTTTAAAAACATTAGGTGCCTGTCTTTTAATATCCACCTCACCCATGTATATTATACATTTTAAATTAAATAATGCGCAAACAGTTGCAGTTGCCAATCCATGCTGTCCAGCACCAGTTTCTGCAACAATCCGCTTTTTCCCCATTTTTTTGGCTAATAAAATTTGACCAACACAGTTATTTATTTTGTGTGCGCCAGTGTGATTAAGCTCATCCCTCTTAAAATATAATCTAGCACCATTTAATTTTTCTGAAAGTCTTCGCGCTAAGTATAGGGGACTTGGTCTGCCAACATAATTTTCAAAATAATATTTCAGATCAGAATTAAATTTTTTGGACTTTTTCGCTAGCTTATATTCTTTTTCAACCTCTATTAGTAAAGGCATTAGAGTTTCAGCAACAAATCTCCCACCAAACTTGCCGAAGCGTCCCTCACGGTCAGGAAAATTTTTATAATTAATTTTTTTGTTTTTTTTCATAATTTTTTTATAAACTTAATAAAATTTTTTACTTTATTTTCACATTTAACTCCAAGTTTTTTTTCTACCCCAGATGATATATCAACTACAGGGGCTTTAGAAATTTCTATGGCCTCCTTGACATTATTTATATTTAGACCGCCTGCAATCATCCATTTTTTTCCCCAATTGAAATTTTCCAACAATTTCCATTCAAAACTTTTTCCACTACCTCCAAATTGGTTTTCTGACTTTGTATCAAATAAAATCATATCACATAAATTTTTAAATTCCTCTGAAATCTTAATATCTTCAATTGTTTTAATAGGAACCGCTTTGATAATTTTTCTATTGGTTATTAATCTTAATCTTTGAATAAATTTTATATCTTCATATCCATGTAGTTGAATAAAATCTAAGTCTAAATGATCACTAATTTCCTTGATAATGTTAATTTTACTATTTACAAATAAGCCTACTTTTTTTTGGTTTTTACTTAAACTCGAAATTATCTTTTCAGCTGTTGGTAAGCTTACATGTCTTGAGGATTTTGAATAAAAAACAAGTCCAACATATTCTGCTCCATGAGAAGCTAAAGCAGTTTCAACGTTGGTGATACCACATATTTTAATTTCGACTTTAGATTTTTTCACTAATATCCTTAATAATTTTTTTTACAATTTTAGTTGGGTTGGACGACTCTGTAATCGGTCTTCCAATTACGAGTAAAGAAGACCCACTCAAAACGGCACTTCCGGGACTAGATATTCTTTTTTGGTCATTTTTATTATCTTTATTAAACCTTATTCCTGGAGTGACATAGATTAATTTATTTCCAAATTTTGTTCTCAAATTCTGAACCTCTAATGGTGAGCAAACCAAACCGTCAATCCCTGAACTAACTCCCATAACACTCAGGTTATGAACGAATTGAGATTGTGGAATTTTTAAACCGAAATTATCTAGATCATTCTGATCAAGACTAGTTAGTAAGGATACTCCAATAATTTTTGTATTTCCTTTAATTTTACAAACTTCATTAATCATTTTTGATCCACCTGTTAGGTGAATTGTCATTAGATCGGGTTTAATTTTTAAAACATTCTCAACTGATTTTTTCACTGTATTTGGAATATCATTAAATTTTAAATCTAAAAAGATTGGTATTCCAAATTTTTGTATCTTTAAAACACCTTCAATACCATATTTCACAAAAAGCTCTAAACCAACTTTTAATCCTCCAATATCTTTATAAATTTTATTAGCAAAGTTAAGTGTTTCATCCAAATCACTAAAGTCTAAGGCACAGAAAACATAATCCTTTGGTTTCATAACTATAAAACTTTTCTTAAATAAAAAAACAAAAATCCTAGAAGAAATCCAATAAATATAAGAGAAAAGATTAAAATGTATAAAGGTAGTTCAATAAAATAAGGAAGTGGAAAAAAATTAATTTTTATAATTATTTTATTACTTACCGAAAAAATCGAACAGAAAACTATTAGTAAAAAAAACAAAGAAAAGCTTATAATATTTCTCAATCTACTTTTCATTCAATTTCTTTTTAACATTTTTTCCAGCGTTAAAATGTACAAAAGATTTTTTTTTAATTTCAATCTCTTTTCCCGTGGCTGGATTTCTTCCTTTCCGTGCCTCTCTATGCTTTATAGAAAAAGCACCAAAACCTCTAATTTCTATCCTTTTTCCTTGCGAAAGTTTGAAAGAAAAAAAGTGGAGTATTTTTTCAATAGTTCTTTCCACTTCACTTTTGGGTAAGTATTCGAATTTTTTCTCGAGGTATTTTAAAATATCCGATTTCTTCATAGTCTAGGATCCCAAATAGCTAGGAATCCATTGTAAACACCAGTATCAAAAATATTTATATTTCTGCCTAAAAGGTTCAGGTTGAGAAGTTTTTCATAATTATTTTCTTTAGAGTAGTCTATGATATCAATTTCTTTAATAATTTTTGCTTCGTTTTTAAGCCACTCAATAGCGTCTTTTTCCGAACCTATGAAGTCAATAAGGTTTAACTCCATTGCTTGTTTTCCAGTGAAGATTCTTCCATCAGCAATTATTTCTAATTTCGTTTTTTCAATTTTTCTATTTTCTGTTACAAGTTTTAAAAATTCATCTTGCATTATTTTTACTATTTCATTCAGATATTTTGACTCACTTTCATTTATTTTTTCAAGTGGATTGGGGGTTGCCTTTAGGTTACCGCTTTTTATAACAACAGGATTAATACCAATTTTTTCTAGCAAACTCGTTATTTCGGCAGTCTGAAGAATAACACCAATGGAGCCTGTAATTGTACCTATATTACCAAAAACTTTTTCAGAAGCCAACGATACAAGATAGCCGCCTGATGTTGCCATTTCTTTCATGTAAGTCACAACTGGAACTTTTTCACTAATTTCCTTAATTTTATCATAAAGTTCTTTACTACCTACAAAGGTTCCACCAGGGCTATTAACGTTGATTAATAGTGCTTTAACATTAAGAGAATTAGAAATTTCATCCAAATCATTAAGTGTTTTTGTGGGATTGGTAATTACCCCTTCAATTGTTACTTTTGCAATGAAATCTGTGTCTTTAGACTTAAACAACAATAGGCTAGATATCGCTAAAAAAATAATAATGAATAATATAAAACGTTTTAAGAAAATATTTCTTTGAGTTAAATATTTTTCTAATATCTCATTTTTGTTCATCTTTATTTTCGACATCCTTAGTTTTCCCTTCCTCCAAGGCAGCCCCAATTATATCTCCAATACTTGCACCTGATGAAGAGGATCCATATTCTTTCAAAGCCTCTTTTTCTTCTTCAATTTCAAGATCTTTAATCGAAAGTTCGTACAAATTTTCTTTTTTGTTTTTCCTCAAAACTTTTGCGTCTATTTTTTCACCATCCGCAAACCTGGATGTGTTCTGTTCTGTTTTAATTTTGGCAAGATTGGATTTTTTGATAAATCCTTTTGCTTCATTGTTAAAAGTAACTAGTATTTTATCATTTTCAATTTTTTCAATAATACCTGTTACTATTTTGTTAACAAATTTATCTGATTTTGACTTATTTTCTGTTAGCTGCTTGATACCAAGTGAAACTCTCTCTTTACTAACATCTATCTCAAGAATCTTAAATTTTACCATCTCAGATAATTTATATTTTTTTATTTCATTCTCTCCATTGTCATCCCAACTAAGGTCAGATAGATGAATTAAGCCATCTAACTCATCGGTCAGTTCTACGAAAAGACCGAAATCTGTTATATTTTTTATTTTACCTTCAATGATGTCGCCTGACTTTCTTCCTTTGGCAAATTCTTCCCAAGGATTTTTAGTACATTGCTTAAGTCCCAGGCTTATCCTTCTTTTTGAATTGTCCACCTCTAGTATTAAGACTTCTACTTCCTGGCCTACTTTTAATATGCTATTGGGATTTACGTTTTTATTGACCCAACTCATTTCAGACGTATGAATTAATCCCTCTACTCCTTTTGCTAACTCAATGAATGCTCCGTAATCAGCTATACTAGTGATTTTTGACTTAATTTTATTTCCAACTTTATATTGCTTTTCGACGTTTTGCCAAGGGTCAATCGTCAATTGTTTTATGCCTAAACTGATTCTGTTATTTTCTTTATCGTATTTTGTTACAATTACTTCGATCTCCTGACCTATTTGAAACATTTCTGAAGGATGGTTTACCCTTTCCCACGAAAGGTCGGTCACATGTACGAGTCCATCCAGGCCACCTAAGTCAACAAACACTCCGTAATCTGTAATATTCTTTACTGTTCCTTTCAGTTTGTCACCCTCTGTAATATCAGATAACAATTTCGATCTATCTGCTTTTCTTGACTCTTCTAATAAAGCTCTTCTTGAAACAACAATATTCCCTCTGACTTTGTCCATTTTAAGAATGACCATTGGTTGAGATTTATTTAAAAGTGGTGAAATGTCCTTAACTGGTTTCAAATCTACTTGACTCCCAGGAAGAAAAGCTACAGCGCCATTAATATCTACGGCGAAACCTCCTTTAACGCGTCCTGTAATTACTCCAATAACTTCCTGCTTCTTATCTTGCATTTTTTCTAATTGAGACCAAGATTCCTCTTTTCTTGCCCTTTCTCTACTCAAAAGAGCTTCTCCTTCTTTATTCTCGAGCTTTTCAAGGTAAACATCAAATTTATCACCAATATTGACATTGTGTTCCTCTCCGGGAGAGTGAAATTCTTTGAGGGGAATTCTACCTTCTGATTTTAATCCAACATCAACCACCACTGTATCATTTACTATAGAAAGCACAGTACCTTTAATTATTTCTCCTTCTTTATATTTAAAACCAGCTAAACTGGTTTCTAATAATTCACTAAAATTTTCAGTCAATACTTAATCCTTATATAATTTGTAGATAACGTTTACAAAATTTTAATGATTTATGCAATTATTTAATAATTTCTGTGTTTTTTTTTAAAATGGTAATTGCAAAATCAAGAACAGCTTTTTCACTTAAGTTCGTGGTATCTATCAAAAAAGAGTCTTTTGTTTTAATCAAGGGAGAATTTTTTCTCTCTCTATCTTGGTGGTCTCTTTCAACTAAATTTGAAAGAATTTTATTATAATATGAATGGCTTAATCTTAATTCT
>MDSZ01098000.1_pt1 | contig 15180 bp, 7 predicted proteins | sample 811201 | NCBI WGS metagenome assembly MDSZ01 (sample SAMN05326647, study PRJNA326480) | marine metagenome | isolation source: seawater | place: Indian Ocean: North | collected 2010
ATGGGTAACATAATGATATTCGATTTGTTCCGCTGAAGGGTATTGTAAGTGTTTCTGATTCCAAACCAGATTCAAATCTATTTGCAAGCCCCCAAGGGCCAATCTCGTTGGAACTAAATGACCACTCATAAACTCCGTCGAAACCAACATCAATTCTGGCATCCTCTGGAGATGATTGTTTGTGCAAGTCTATGCTAATATGTTCAATTGAATATGACGTCGAATCTGTGTATTGCAGGTTTAGAGTAGTAGAAGGACTGGTCAACCGGTATATTCCCACATCAGGAATTGTGTTCCAATCGGTTGAAGTGCATGTTTCTAAGCTAACAAAGCACGCCTTGAATACACCATTGCCACTTCCAACCCAATCTAATTCAAGTGCAGAGAAAGGATTGACCATTCGCCATTCAGGGGATTCGAGAATAGTTGAACCTGCTACTTTACCCGTTGTGTGACTACTGTAACCGCTCCAGCCTGTTATTGCAGGCGATAATTCGAATGATTCGATTATTCCTCCTCCTAACTTAACAGAGTGGACTATTGGTGTTTCTGAGGTAGTTTCCATATGAATTTTCAATTGCACTTGCGGGTAACTAGTGGTATCAATTATCGATAAGTCTGCTTGAAAGTCATCACGATCATAGAATCCAGGAATAGCTACTCCGTCGGCAGGGTTTACCAAACTCCATCTGAGTATTGAGCTAGTTGGTACCGTAGCATCGATGGACATCATGCCATGATCCATTGTCATACTAGGACCAGAATTTAGCCCGAATGGTTGTGAAGTCCAATTACCAGATCCTGTTCCAGTGTTTCCTCTTGGCTCAATAAGAACATCATCGATATTCCAACCTGTATAGGTAATTGAACTATCAGTAGTCCCTAAACCAAATCTGACTTGGAATGCCGAATTTCCGTTTATGTAGTTGCTAATATCATAGCTCGCTTGGGTATATGAACCATCAGAAGTTGTTCCATATGGGTTTGAATACACATTTGTCCAGCCTCCATTAGCTGTTTTCACTGAAACATATGCTCGATCATATGAGGATGATTCAACAGCCAAACGCTTCCAAAATTTCAGATCCCAAGTACCACTACAGGAGGAGCAATCTATCGAGGGGGATGTTGCCCAGTAAGGTCCACCCATGTTATTTGGATAGTTCCCATTGTAAGTGTAGATTGCAGACGAGCCAGAATTGACTCCATTAGTAGGCCCAAGCACAGAGTCATATCCATGCGCCCAGCCCCCTGAGGAATCTAAACTCCATCCTTGGGAAGAACCCTCGAAGTCCCATTCGTGACTCATTGGCAGAATTCTTAATCCGCTCGAATTGTAATCAATACCATCCATCACGAATCCATTTGCCCAGTCTGCCTTATCATCAAGAGTAACAACCTGATTAATCGGCCAAGGATTCTCTTTCAACTCTATTTCAAAATCGGTAATAATGTCGCCTATTGGAACCTCTACAGTAAAGTCTTCTGAGTAACCATTTGGCCCTAGAAGAATGTTTACTTCAACTTCCCTATCAGGTTGGTTTGCACTAACTAATGGTGCAAGTGACATCGCAAAGAACAACGATGCAAGGAAAATCGACAGCCTTGCGTTGCCCATGACTGTCCGATGCACTTTAAGCACTTCAGACATTCGCTTCACATTGCTTATTGACCTTGAGGAATTAGCGGCTTTATGGCAGATATTGAATCCTTGAAGAAAGAGGCTGGCATCGAGGCTTGTAAATATGTCAAAACCGGCATGAAAGTAGGCCTTGGCACAGGCTCTACAGTAAGGCATACTGTAATTGAACTGGGTAGAAGAATCATGGAGGAGGGCTTAGAAATTATTGGGGTACCTACGAGTATTGCAACTGAAAATTTAGCCATTGAAGTAGGAATACCACTGGCGGAGTTGTCTGATTTAAACGAACTTGATATCGTCATCGATGGTGCTGATGAGTTCGATCCAAATTTCCAACTGATCAAGGGAGGAGGGGCAGCTTTGTTACGAGAGAAGATCGTAGCTCAAGCAAGCAAAAAAATGGTAGTTGTTGCCGATGATCGTAAACAAGTTGCAACCCTAGGAACTTTCCCTCTCCCCATTGAAATTACTCAATTTTCACATAAAACCACGATAAACCAAATTAAATCTAGGTTAGGTTGTGAAGCCACATTAAGAATGTTATCAGGAAAACCTCTTGTTACAGATAATGGTAATTACATCGTTGATGCAGCAACAGGTCCTGCCATTACAAATCCAAAACTAACAGAATCTGACCTTCTCAATATTGCAGGTGTAGTTCAAGTTGGATTGTTCAACGATATGTGTGACGTGGTAATTCTTGCAAGTTCTGATGGAATCAAAACACTGATCAAATGATAGATTTCATTGAACAGATTCTGCTAGATCAATCACTGAAAATTTCTCTGGGCACCGCTTACAGAATTTGTTTTTTCTTTTGTGTTTTCCACAGCATGTTGACTTCATCGCTTTTTTGTTACAAGTTGAATTACAGGTATTGCAGGATACTTTCTGTGCAAGTACGATAATTGATTCCTGTGAATTCATTATTCCGTCAATTTTTATGCCACAAAATGGACATGCTACCCAACCGGGCTGTAACAGACCGTCACAACCACTACACTGTTCCGGCAGGAGCATAACATTCCCTTTTTAGGGCACCCTAAAAAGGTATTCATTCCAAAGTTCATATGTTCAAAGTATTGACAGTAATTATCAGATAATACAGCGGGCCTGACGGGGTTCGAACCCGCGACCGATGGATTAAGAGTCCATCGCTCTACCTGACTAAGCTACAGGCCCACTCCACGGTCTTGACCACCCGTATTTAACAATTGAGAAAAGTTATCTCACGGAATGCGGCCATTCGGATTAACGAATGTTTCTACGCCGTTTGAACCTGCAAGAACCACAACATCGCACATATCGTTGAAAAGCCCGACTTGAACGACTCCAGCAATATTGAGAATCTGTTGTTCGATTTCTTTTGGTTGGTGGAGAGTTGGTCCACAGTGTGCATCAGCAATCATATTTCCATTATCGGTAATGACGGGATTATCGCCCGCCATTCTACAATTTACTCGACAATCAAGTACTCTTCCCAGCGCACGAATTGTAGATTGGTGTGCGAACGGAGTTATTTCAATGGGAAGAGGGAATGCACCCAGTGCTGAAACACGTTTGCGGTCGTCGGCTACTACAATCATTGCTTTGGATTCTTGAGCAACAATTTTCTCGCGAAGAAGCGCAGCACCCCCGCCTTTTATCAGTTGAAAATTCGGGTCATATTCATCTGCTCCATCAATGACGATATCCAATCCATCGATTTCAGAAAGTTGGACCAAAGGAATTCCAACTTGCAATGCAAGTTCTTCGGTAGCCAAAGACGTAGGAACGCCGACAATTTCGAGATTTTCTTCGGCAATCATTCGTCCGAGTTCAAGGACAGTATATTTTACAGTAGAGCCAGTGCCGAGGCCAACTTTCATGCCGCTTGAGACGTATTTGCATGCCGCAATACCGGCTTCCTTTTTCAGCGCTTCAACATCGGTCATGGTTCAAAACTTGGAGTGAAGCCTTTGAGCATTCCGTTTGAATTTGAAGGTGTAAATCATCCCTACGGGATGAGATTTTTTCTGCCGAAGTCTTTTGACCTACGATGAACCGTAGGAGAATACATGGGAGTCACGCGTGGTAATGCCAATCATTGTCTTGGCGTTGTCATCCTGTTTTTACTTTCTACTCTGATGCATGGTTATGCCCCTCCATCTACACCTTTATCCAGTGATTCGAATCCACCTTTCGAGACTCCAACAGCCATTGGCCAATCGAGCATAGTGTCGATAGGGTCGTATCCTGATGGAGCGAATTCCAAAATAAAGATTGGAGTTCCAGATGGAAAAGCTCTCGAGACATTAAACCTGAATATTGAATCTGCTCCGTTGGTTTCATCAACTGGATTTTCAATAACTGAGTCTGTTGATTTTTCAACCAACACTGTCTATGACGGAGTCGATGTTAACGGTTCATCACTTACTATTTTGCCACAAGGTTGGGAATGGGATTTTGAAAATTCCAATCACGGATGGTCATTGGGGACACCTGCGTGGTTGTGGGGATATGATACTGTTCTTGGCCCTACAGCAGGAGTGAACAGTGGAACCAAAGCCATCTACACATACAACGGGAACTACCCAAATAACATGGGTACCACGATATGGGCCACATCTCCGGTGATGAATTGTGCCTCATGCTCCGGTTCTTGGGATTTGAGTTTCATGAAAAGATTAGGTGTCGAAAGTTCCAGCTATGACCACGCCTATGTTGCGGTGAAAACCGCTTCAGGTTCATGGGCCACTGTGTATTCCTCGAATTATGTTTCGGATACCTCATTTTCTCTTCAAACAATTAGTATTTCAAGTTACATCGCAAACAATCCTTCTTTCCAAGTCCGGTTTGGTATTGGAACAACGGATGGTTCAGTCACGTACACTGGTTGGAATATTGATGATGTATCTGTGATGCCATCCGGAACCGGAGTCTCCACTGGAGAAGGAAACTGGACATCAGCACCGATTAGCCCGTCATCCCTTGGACAAGGAGAAATGAGAACATTTGGTTACCTTCATCTTGACGCAGTTGTTCCCAGTGGCGAGGTGCTCGAATGGAGATTGTTGGATGCTTCATCCGGTCAGCCAGTACCAGGATTTGAGCATTCAATTGCAAAATCAATTGACTTAGGAATGGTGGATTGGGAGACTTACCCTAGTGTTCGTCTCAGCATTCATATGAAGAGTCAATCTGGTGGAGTTCCAGTCGTTCACGGCATACATCTTGAAGGAAACTTGGTTGAAGATTTCTCAGAGAATCCAAGCGGCTCAGGTTGGACCATGCAAGGAACAAGTTGGGCGAATGGCAAAGTATCCGGCTCTGGAACTTTGGAATCTCCAATTTTTAACATCCGGTCTGGATTTGCCGGATTCGATTCAAATTCGATTTTATCGAGCAATGGAAAAATGCAATATTCTCTCGATCGAGGACAGAATTGGATTGATTTGTCCGATGGCAAGCAATGGCTTTCAAAGCCTTCATTTTCAGTACAATTTCGCATTCTTTCGACTGGAGGTTCATGGAATTTAGATACTTTTGATGTTGAACTTATTCGCACCAGTATTCCCGACGGGCTTCGAATTGATGTCGGAATGGACGGTATAAGTGATTGGTCGCTTGAAGACAAATCACTTGGGAGACTCGGTATTCAAGATCGATTGATGGACGGGTCAATGTGGCAAACTTTACCTTCAACGCCCGCCTCTTCTGCGGTATTCACCATGCTACTGCCGGCCGCTGGTGTAGATGCATTTGAATTTGGAATTGCTTCTCCCGGACAAAGCATGACTTCTCCTTTCCTCACAATGGCAGTTGACGGCCAAGATTTTATGTCGACATCTCTTCCAAATCTTGAAGATTTACAAGTCGTTGAACTCTCATCAACAGATTTGAGTTCATTAAACAGCGCTCTTTCCCAAGCCATTCCGAGTCACGGCACAGAAGGCTTGCCGATGGTTGAGGTTACAGCCCGCATAGGGTCTTCTGCAACAGCATCCAATGTTTTGTTTGGCGGTCTCTTCGCGCCGTATGATTCCTCACTTTCTCTGCAATTTAATTCGGATGACCCGGTTGTTCTTGCCCTTAACAGTGCTCTGCAATCCACAACACCACTCTCGGGGGTCAAGGAACTGGATCTTCCAATTCGCATGACTTCTTCAGGAGCGATTGAACTCACCGTCGTTGGTTTAACGACGGAGAGCTCCTTGACACCTGTTTCCATTTCAGTTTCCAACGTCACCGATACTTTCACGCCTTCGAACGATTGGATTGAAGTTACGAGTATATTTGACCTCGCAAATCTCGGTGTGACAGACTCACAATCATACGTTAAGTCGAACGGTTGGTCTGTAGCTTTGAGTATTCAAGGTCAATCCTCCCAGTCCGAAACACGATGTCAGATGATTTCGTTGCCTGTTGAAGGCTCTTCGGTTAGCAGTTGTATGAATCAAGGTACTTCGATGGTTTGGTCGATGAACGGTGCGAGTGGAGGTGTCAAGATGCTTGGTAGTGGTTCACTCTTACAAGTTGACCACCGTTTCAAATTCACACAACAGTGGGATGATGAAGAGTCGCTTTCGGTTTCTGTCAGCCTTATCTCACCATCAGGACCAATGTTGCCAGTTAGTACAAATTTTGGCCTTGGAACATCTAAAGGCGTTGAGAATGATGTCGAATTGATTGATTGGGGTATCGTCAATGATAACGGAGTCCATTCTCTTCTCGAGATGCCTTATCTCAATCCTGGACAAGATGTTGTGGTTGAGGTTAATCTCGGATTTGAAAATGTTCCATCGTCGCCTTCTCCACGTTCCGGTTCCACATTGGTTCGATTTTTAGTCGATGGAGTTGAAAAACAATCTTCTTCAATTATTGTCGACGGAACTGTGCAATTCCCATGGAAAATCCCTACTGGGAAGCAAAGTATTGATTTAGAAATCGATGTTTCAGCTCTCGTTGGTCAAGGAATTGTCTATTCAGTACCGAACAGCGTAACCTTCGAGTTTGACACCGTTGACCCCGAATTGATTCGGTTTAGCGTTGCAGAATTCGACCATGTTGAGGCGAGCCCTTCTACCGAAATTGACTTCATTATTGCGGACCGACCGGTTCTTCCCTCTTTTGCTCAAGCACATGTTTGGCGTTCATGGATTGACGACACAAATCAAGACGGACAAATGCAACTTGAAGAGGTACTTGCACATCCATTGCATTTACCTCCAAACCTTGATTTTTTGCAGGGTATATACTCGCTGGACATTGACACTTCGAGTGCATACACTGGGTCTTATTTCAGTGGCTGGTTGGTTGTTGCTGACCCAGCAGGAAACCAAATGTTGAATTCCGGTACATTTGACAAACCTCTGTTTAATGTTCAAGTGAACAACGACGGTTCACCTCAACTTGGCTCGTCAGCCGCTTCATGGTCGCACGGGGATTCAACTTGGATTCATCCAGGTGAATCAAATGTACTTCATCTGCCTTTGTGGGACCTGAACGGTATTACTGACATCGCATTTGTTGAACTGGACTTGTCAGGAAACCAAAACAACCCGGTTGTTCTCCAATGGAATGCAACGACGCAAAAGTGTACCAGTCTCGATATTTATTTGGATATAGAATCCTGTCAATTGATTCCTTCTCAACCAGACGACATCTTTTCGTCCGAAGGAATCTTCGAGGTGAATTTTTCAATTTCATGGGGCTTTGATCCTGACGTGAGCCTCACTCGAGTTCCAACTGTACATATCCAAGATTTCAGAGGGCAGTCAAATACCCTCCCTGTTCCCGACCTCAGTTGGCAATTTTCAGGCGAGTTGGATGTTGACCCTCAAACACTTGAGTTTGTTCTTGATGGCGAGAGAGTGGATACCCTCGGAACATGGGTTAAACCGCGTGAAGATGTATTGGTGAATGGAACTTTGACTTGGTTCCGTTCCTCCCGATTGGTGATTCAGCCAACAGAATTGAAGATAAAAATCGGAACCTCAGAAGAAGTTGTCGAGAGTGTTAACGGTAGCTTCTCTCAAACCGTCACATCTCCTTTAATGCCAGGCTCATACGGTATGTTTACCTCGCTTTATAATCCATCAAATGGTGCGATAGATAGGACGCCGGATACTGCTCCAGCCTGGTTCATTGTCGATGATGAAAAGCCTAAACTTGTAGGTGTACCGTCTCCTCAAAACGAATTATTGTTGCTTGAATCGACTTGGAAAGAACTTCAATTTGAAGTCCTCATCTCAGAGAAAGACCGCCTCCATGAAGACTCATTGGTGATTCATTGGGCTGTACACCCTCAGGGAGTTGGGCAATTCAGCCAATCGGTTCTCAATGGTTCGGAATCTCTGTCGGTTGTTGGTGGTCGGGCATTTGGGGATGCAATTCTTTGTGAGGCAAGCCTCAATCTCGATGAGTTGCTGACCTCCGATATGAAGGACGATGCACTGGAAATACGAGTTTGGGTTACCGGAAGGGACATGGCTGGTCATGAGATTGACCCAGTTTACAACGATATTGATTCACCTCTCGCTGTTTGGGCTCTCGAACAGAGAATTGCTGAATATTCATTCGGCACTCCTGAAATGAAACCAAACAAAGATCTTGCTGCCGGTGAACCAATCAGCCTTGGAGTCACCATAACCAACCTCGGTCTTGCAGATGGCGATGCGCAGATTTTTGTCGAAATTGTGGAGAGTAACGGTGCTCGTACCCGTATCGATGCAAGAGGCCTTCAGATTGAGGCTGGAAGTACCTATGTTTACTCCAAAGAGTGGATTCCTGACAGAGCCGGTACAATGTGGATTGAATATCAAATAGTCAACGGCCCCAGTCAGCAAACGAGCACAATCTATGTTGATGAAGCACGTTCCGATGGTATATTTTCGAGTATCGCAGCAGTTAATCCAGTACTCCTTGTCATTATTTTCTTGCTGAGTACTGCGCTTATTGGACTGCTGATTTTTGGACTAAAAGCTCCGCAGCCACCTCCATTAAGCGCTCGTCAAAGGCAACATATGGCAAGGCCATTACCAAGCCTCGCACAATCATCCAGTCAACCTGTTCAACAACCACAGACTGTTTCGGGCCCGTATGGGGCACCTCAACAAGCAGCCTCACCTGGTGAAAATCCGTATCGATAATCTCACCATCGCATCCGAAGGTTTTGAAGTCTTGATGCTCAGCGCAATGTGGAGGGAGTAGGAGGATCGCTGACAGAGTTCGACTCTGAGGAAAGTCCCCTCTCCACAGTGCAAACGGCTTACACAAGTAAGAGAACAGAAATGGTCAGGTCAATGCTGCAGAAACGAACGATACAAGGTGTGTACGATGAAGTTGAAAAACCGAGATTGCCTTGTGGTCGATGAGACGAGCAACCCCGTTGGAGCAAGTCCAAACAGCCCTGTTGACGCTGCACGTCGAGGGGCAGGTAGGATGCTAAGTTGAATGCGGTCGCTGAAAGGTAACAGAAAGGGGCTTACTCCCTACTCCCTCCACCCTCTCAATCATCTGGAATGAGGACTGCTTCAAGTGGTTTCATAGAAATAGATGAGGCCAAAGCGATTCCATCTCCGTAATCCAGCCACGGCTCCTCTCCTCGAATCGCAGCGGTGATTGTATGTTCGGCTGAAATAATTGCAGGTAGCACAAATGTACTTGTGATAAACGCAAAGAAAATCAGTAGACACATGACCATGAAGAAGTTCTCGAGACCTGGGAATGCTGCTAAAAAACCTGCTGCAATACCAGATACTGTGGTTATTGTCGTTTCAAATATAGTCTGCCCAGTCTCTTCTATAGAATTCCCAATTCCTTGTGGAGTTTCCCCTTCTTCTTGTATTCTATGCATCACATGTATCGAATCGTCGACACCTATTCCGAACACAATCGTCCCAATCATTGCAGTGAATATATTCACTGAAACGTCCCCGTTCATCATCATCAACGGCTGCCAAAGAATGACAATTCCAACAGGAATCATAGTGTAAACACCAAGTCGTACTGAACGGAATACTATGCTTAGGACAACGGTAAGCAAGAAGAACGTGACAAGAGTAGTTAGGTTTTGGGCATCGTGAATACCGTCGTTAATGTCAATCGAAACCGGCACACCGCCAGTGAGTAATGAGGTACTTGTCTTGCCATCGACAGGTGGCTCATTCTCAAGCATTGTATCAATCTCATCGCGTAATTCTCCAGCTTCATCGAGAGGCATATACGGCTGAGTTACATAGACAATGGCTTTGGTTTGCTCTTCATTCAGTAGCATGGATTTCACTTCATCAGACAGCGTGTCGACCGCAGCATTGACCATGTCTTTTCGCAAACCTTGACGACCTTCGGGACCGGAAAGTTCGAGACTTAACCATGCCACACATTCGGGGTCAGTCACATCCGTACTCTCCCAACAAGGGTCATGCAAAAGGTCCCAAAGACTTCCTTCATAGAGCGTGACGCCATCTGTAAGAGAAATTGTTGCAGGAATCGTCCGTAAAAAGGTAACAATACTGGTCGTATTGGTCTCATCGACCTGATCAATCTTTAGCTCCAACACATCGATTGCATCCAGCACTGGAAGGTCACGTATGTTGTCAGTGTTGTTCTGTTGCGCCTCGATTGTGCGCTGTTCAGCGTCGAAAATGAACAAAGAGGTTTGCCCTCCACTGAATTGACGAGAGTAATCAGCCAAAGTGTTGAGCGATGCGATACCGTCCGGTGCTTCAGAAGCTCCGGTGATGGGTTCATTCATGGTTTCATCCCAATTCACAACAGCTCCGACAGAAACAATCGATGCAAAAACCAAGATCAAGCAAAAGCCGATTGTTGCAACCGGAATTTTGCCGACATTGTTCCAAAGTTGGTCAAAGAATGGATTCGTTCTCTTGTTGAACCGCAGCATCCAAGCAAGGGTCGGAACAAGGATGATGCTAAAAATCAGTGTTGAAAAGATTCCAAAACACAGAGTAATTCCTACAGAGCGAATCGGTGCTACCGATACAATTTGTGGCGCTATAAGTACTGAAAAACCAATAATTGTGGTAAGAGCAGAAAAGAAGACGGCGACACCAGTCGAACGGGTCATTTCCAAAACACATTGGCGGTAAAATTCAGGGTCCCATAGTTCCGGAACTTCTTCAGGCGGTTTGCCAAGACGTCGTCTTCGCTCGTTTTCGTCGTTGGCCTTGTAAATTTCTTTTCGCCGAACCTCTTCAATACGATTCACCATGTGTAGCGCATAATCAACCCCCAGCCCAATCAATATTGGGAAAGTAGCCACAATCATTGGAGTTAAGGTGATGTTGAGCAGTACCGATGAGCCAAAGGTTACTGCTAGGGCCATCATAATCGGCGCCCCCGTAATCACGACGACTTTCAACGACCTATGAAGTGCGGTAATCACAAGAATTGTGAAAAATATTGACCAGGGGAGTATCTTGAGCAGGTCTTCGTAAATTGCATCTGAAACATCCTCGAGTACTTTGGGTAAACCTGTAACGGTCATTTCGGTGTTTTGCATATCTCCTGAACGATTATCAATTACATCTTGAAAGTGGTTGTGCAAGTCGCTGAAATCAATAAAATTGGCCACCGATGGATCATGATGCATGCCAATGACAATTGCAGCAGTATCCCAAACCCCGTCACCATCCATGTCGTTGGTTTTGTTTCCATCTTTGTCACTGTCAACATCCAAATCCATATCGTTCGTGTCTTTGAATAATGCATCAAAACCACCGTTTGATTGTTCGATTATTTGGTCGACACGGTCCTGGTCGGGTATTACGTAAGCGCCACCACCGGGCAATTGTTCGCAATCAAGACCAAGAGGAATTCGAGTGTTGATCCCGTGTTCACATAGGGAGTTGTTGAAACGACCATCAGCAGAGTTGATTTCTTTAATCACTTGTGTGCCAGAGATGACCCAAAGAACCCCATCTTTCCTTCCTTGGTCATCTTTGAATTCATCAATGCCGCTCTGAGTGAAGGTACCTCCTTTGTTTTCATCATCGCCCTCTACCCAGCTAATTTCACGGAGATAGTTCACATCAGTGATGTTGACCATACTCGGGTTTGCCACACCTTTGGTGTTCTCTGCATTGGGAGTTTGGATATAGATTATCGCGATATCGGTTGACCATTCTGTTCGAACTTTTTTCAGCAATTCGGTTGAATCGGCACCATCCGGTAGAAATATTTCGACATCATCGTCAATTTGGTCTTGAAAAGTTACGCCCTGTTGAGCAAAAAAAGCTGCAACAATAATCAGAAGGATGACCACTGTGGCGGGAGATGCAAGTATGCTTGCATAGAATTTATCCACCCGCTGCCCGATTGCAGTGCTTGTTAGTTCTCGAAGTTCTGAGATTTTTTCACGGAGATTATCGGCTTGAGCCCCCTTCTCCATGTATGTGCCATAGGGCGGTGGGCTTTCAATGATGCTCTGTTTTGAGATTGCTGACGAGGTATCTCTCAGTCAAGCCCGAACTCCCGAACCAACAAATGGCGCAGGAATCCTCGAGCACTTTGGAGTACCAGTCCAGTGGCCATGAGCGCAAGACCAAGAACACCAATCCATATTGCGGAGAGTCCAGGTCCAACGAAACTGTCAATGTGATTGGTTACACCTTGAGCAGTGTTCATTCCCATCGCAGCACCTGTGGCAAGCAGGCCAAAACCAGGAAGGCCGAGGACGAGGAGCGGTTTTTTCTGAGATAGAGAAAGCATAGCCCAAGTCAAGACTGTAAATCCATGCGAAACTGCCGTAAAGTTGGAACCTTTTGGAACATCATAGCGTATGACTGTTGGAACTTCAACAATTTCAAGTTGTTTTTCTCGAGCATCTTCAAGCATTTCTAAAGACAATTCCATACCCTCTGAATCGAAGCGAAGACGATCCAAAGCAGTACGAGAAAATGCTCGGAATCCGGATTGAGTATCTTTTATGCCAAGGTCGCTGGAAAGATTGCTTGCTGCAGTAATGACTTTGATTCCGAGTCGACGGTAGGCGGGCATATCAGTTCCACTGCCTCCATCTACAAATCGAGAGCCGATTGCGAAATCGGCTGTGCCACGAAGGATTGGCTCTAGCAATTTGGGGATATCTTCTGAACTGTGTTGCCCATCGCTGTCCAGAACAACCAATGCATCGACATCGAGTTCTTTGGCTCGAATGAACAGTGTCTTGAGTGCACCACCATATCCACGATTTACACGGTGGCGAATCACAGTGGCTCCACACGCTTCGGCGATTCTGGCGCTTGAATCCGATGAACCGTCATCAATACAAATTACAGCATCAACATACCGTAATGCGGTAGTAACAACCGTTCCAATGGTCTCTTCTTCATTGTACATCGGCATTCCTGCAACGATGAAGGGTTTGTTCGTATCGACGTCCTCAGACATGACTTCACCCGTCGTTACGCGCAATCCGGTTCTATTTAGTAATATAGTATCTCTAAAGACACCGAACTGCTTTTCTTAAGAATGCCTGCACAGGGGTCGAAACCCCCGTGCAAGCGGTAGCATATCTCCGAATATGTTCGTCTCAAGAACGCAGCGCTCAATCTTGCAACTGCGACAAGGTAGTAACTGCACGTTCACCTGCGAGGACTTTTTCCAATGCAGCAAGTGAAATTACCAACGGGACATAGGCTTGGCCATCGCTGGTTACATAGGTGGCACAATCCGAAAAAGCATCCGTGTTGATGGATATTTTAACAGCTCCACCAGCATTGCTCTTACGTACATAGCCAACCAAGAGATTGGTTGTTTCGGTTTGGTTTTCAGGCATCGTTTTTTGGTTGTTTTTTGGCATTTTTTCAACTCCATTGCCGATTCTTGCTCGGCGCAAACATGGAACATTTCGTTAACGGTTATCAAACCAATTGTTCGAAGATGCTTTTCACAGTCTCACTGGCACAACCAAACACTCATACATGGGTGATTCTTGTTCATTCCATGCGAGCCTTGGTTACTGGTGGTGCTGGATTCATTGGTTCTCACCTCATAGACCGTTTGGTCGCTCGCGGAGATACAGTTGTTGCACTTGATAACCTTTCAAGCGGACATCTGGAATTTATTCAATCGCATATTGATTCAGGTTCTGTGACCCTGGTTGAAGGAGATATCACCGATTTTGATACAGTTTTATCTGCAATGGAAGGCATTGATTGTGTGTTTCATTTAGCAGCAAACCCCGATATCCGCTTGGGTACGAGGGTGACGGATACTGACCTGAAGCAAGGTACTCTGGCAACCTACAATATCGTAGAATCCATGCGCAGATGCGAAGTCAAAAAAATCGCCTTTGCTTCTTCGTCAGTTGTTTACGGCGAAAATGCTCCAATGCCAACTCCTGAAAATCATGGTCCTTGCTTACCAATTTCTCTTTATGGAGCGAGTAAGCAAGCAGGTGAAGGCTTGATTAGCAGTTGGGTTGGAACTTTTGGATTACAAGCATGGATTTTCCGATTTGCGAATATTATCGGAACTCGAGGAACTCATGGAGTGATTTTTGACTTTATTCACAAATTAAAATCAAATCCAAACCGTTTAGAAGTTCTTGGTAACGGTCTTCAAGAAAAATCATACATGGAAGTTGAAGATTGTGTGAACGGTATTTTGCATGTTATGGAGAACGCCGATGCACCATTGAACCTGTACAATTTAGGCTCGCACGACACTGCATCAGTTCGCCGCATTGCCGAGATAGTTGTCGAAGAAACCGGTTGCCATGATGCATCCATTGAGTATACAGGCGGGGAACGCGGCTGGGCAGGTGATATTCCCCGTGCAATGCTCGGTATTGATAAGATGTTGTCGACAGGATACGATGTCCGCTACAACAGTGAAGATGCTATTCGGCACACTGCTCGTGCACTTATTGAAGAAATAGGACTTGAAAGGAGATGAGAAATTGAAGCACACATACGATGACTTTGCTGACATGCGCACAAAAGCTGCACTGAGAGTTATGAGCCTGTTTTTTGTAGGTATGATCATTATTGCTGCCACGACCAGTCCGATTGCCACTGGAACCAAAGAAGGTGAACGAGCCCCCCCTCTTGAGGGTAAATTCTACAACGGTTCCGGATGGAGTACTTTCGATAGTGAATCCTACTGGGATTCAAACTGGCAAGAAGGTGACATCAGCGGTCAATGGCTTGTTGTGGAATTCATGGACACAGACTGCCCATATTGTGTTCGTTCGGCTGAAGATGTATCTCAAAATTTTGAAGACTTCAGTGGAGGAAACCCTCAATGGGATGGAGCAATAGTCAATTTTGTAGCAAGTGTCACCGAATTGGATATTCAAGGCCATGAATCCAGCCGTTCTGAGATTATGGCATTTAGGGACAAAACTGCTAATTCTGGAGAAGATTGTGCAGGTTCGGAGTGCGGCTCAAGACCCGGCAATGCACATGGTTTCCCCTATATTGATGACCTTGACCAAGACAACATGAAAGAATGGAAAGTTGGAGGGACACCGAGTTATTACTTGATTCAACCAGATGGAATTATTGCTTGGAGTTCAAGTCAACATCCCG
>MDSZ01241035.1_pt1 | contig 15180 bp, 16 predicted proteins | sample 811201 | NCBI WGS metagenome assembly MDSZ01 (sample SAMN05326647, study PRJNA326480) | marine metagenome | isolation source: seawater | place: Indian Ocean: North | collected 2010
TAAGTATTAATATTTAGCGGTTTTTATACTATTATAAAAAAGTCATTTCAACATTAATTATAAGCATGTATATCAGATAAAATGAAAGCAATTATATTTCCAGGACAAGGTTCTCAAAAAGCAGGTATGGCATCTGAATTTTATAGTAATTTTAAGATAGTGAAAGAAATATTCGATAGAGCTGACGAAGCGCTCAAATTTAGTTTAAAAAAAATAATATTAGATGGTTCAGATGAGGATTTAAAAAAAACTGAAATTACTCAACCAGCTATTTTAATTACAAGTATTTCTATATTTAGAGTTTTAAAAGAAGAATTTGATTTTGATTTATCAACAATCAAATATTTAGCTGGTCACTCCTTAGGTGAATATAGTGCTTTAGTTGCCTCTGGATCATTAAATCTAGAAGATGCAGTAAATCTAGTTCATGAAAGGGGAAAGTTAATGCAAGCTGCAGTTCCTGAGGGCCAAGGCGCAATGTTAGCCGTAATGGGGCTTACTGTAAATGAACTAATCTCATATATAAGAAAAATAAATTTTAAAAGTGGTGTTTGCGAAATTGCAAATGACAATTCTCCTGGTCAAATTATTTTAAGTGGAAACAAAAATACACTTATTGAATTCAGCAATTATCTTAAAGATGAAAAAAAAAGATCAATATTTTTACCTGTAAGTGCTCCATTCCATTGTTCGTTAATGAAACCAGCAGCAGAAAAATTGAAATTATTTCTTCAAAAAACGGATTTTAAAAATCCTAGTTTGCACTTAATAAGCAATGTTACTGCTCTACCAGTTAAAAAAGATGAAGATATAAAAGGTTTGCTATATAAACAAATTTTCTCTCAAGTAAGGTGGAGGGAATCTGTGGAATTCATGATTAAAAATGGTATAAATGATTTTATTGAAATTGGACCTGGAAAAGTATTAAGTGGTCTTATAAAAAGAACAAATGATAAAGTGCTAATAAAAAGTTTAACTAAAATTGATGATATAAAAAATTTATAATTATGAGTCTTAAGGGAAAAAAAGTTTTAATTACAGGCGCGACGGGAGGGATTGGAGGGTCTTTAGTTAAAAAGTTTCTCTCTTTAAATGCAGAAGTTTTAGGAACAGGAACCAACCCTGATAAACTTAAAAAACTTAAAGCTGATTTTGAAAATATAAAAACAAAAAAATTTGATATTTCCTCTCATTTAGAAATAGAAAACTTTATAGATGAAGCAACAAATGAACTTGGAGGTTTAGATATACTTATAAACAATGCTGGTATTAATAGAGACAATTTATCTTTAAGGATGAAGGATGAAGATTGGCAAAAAGTAATTGACGTAAATTTAAGTTCAACATTCTTATTATCAAAGTACGCAATAAAAAAAATGCTTAAAGGTAATTCAGGTAGGGTAATAAATATTACATCAATAGTAGGACATACTGGAAATATAGGGCAATCTAATTATGCGGCCTCTAAAGCAGGAATTATTGGAATGTCAAAAAGTTTATCAATTGAATATGCGAAGAAAAATATTACGATTAATTGTGTTTCACCTGGTTTTATAGTTTCTGATATGACGAATAGTATTCCTGAAAAAATAAAGACTATACTTTTATCAAAAATTCCCATGGGCAAAATGGGTTCTGGGGATGATGTGTCCAATTGTGTGGCTTTTTTAAGTTCAGATGAAGCTTCTTACATTACAGGGGAAACAATTCATGTTAACGGTGGAATGTATATGGCTTGACAATTTCTATTAATAATCTTAGTAAGATTATAAAAACTTAAATAAGGAAAATTCATGTCAAAAGAAATAAGTTCAAAAGTTAAAAAGATAGTTGCAGATCACCTTGGTGTTGAAGAAGAGAAGGTTGTGGACGAAGCTAGTTTCATTGATGATTTAGGCGCAGATAGCTTAGACACTGTTGAGTTAGTAATGGCCTTCGAAGAAGAATTTGGCTCAGAAATATCTGATAGTGAAGCTGAGAAAATATTGACTGTAGGAGATGCAATAAAATTTATTGAGAGTAAATCTACCCAATAAATTGAAAAGGAAATGTTTTGGGTTTTAATATTGTACTATCCTCACCATCTGGTGCCGGCAAAACGACGATCACTAAAAAATTAAGTCAAAAATATCCAAATATTAAAATTTCAATATCTCACACTACAAGAAAGCCTAGACCAAACGAAATCGATGGGGTTGATTATCATTTTGTAGGTAAGGAAGAATTTAAAAAACTTATAAAAAAAGATACTTTTTATGAACACGCTCAAATATTTGATAACTACTATGGAACATCAAAAGAATCGGTAAACAAACTTCACCTAGAAAATTATGATGTTGTATTTGATATTGATTGGCAAGGAACAAAGCAATTAACTAAATATAAAGAATTAAACTTAATAAAAATATTTATTCTCCCACCAGATAAAAAAGAATTAAAGAAAAGATTAATTAATAGAAACCAAGACAACAAACAAATAGTAGAGAAGAGACTTCTTCAATATGAAAATGATATACAGCACTGGTTTGATTATGATTATATCGTGATTAATAATGATTTAGAGAGCTGTTTTAATCAAATAGAAAAAATTATTGAAAGTTTTAAAAAAGAAAAAATGACATTTATTTAGCTCTTTTCTTCTCATAAAATTCAGTAATTTTATAAAATAATTTCTCACTTAAATTTTCTGGTCTGAGAGTTAGATCTATATTTTGACTCTTTATAAATTTATAATTATCTATTTTCAGTTTTTTAAATGTTTTATTAATCATTTTTCTTTTATTAGAAAAAAAAACATTAGTAATATATTCTAAAGAATTTATTGATTTAAAATTAATATCTTTTCTAATTATTGGCTTAAATTCAATAACTATAGAGTCCACTTTTGGTTTTGGAAAAAAACAGTTTCTTGACACATAAAAATAATTTAATATTCTTAATCTTGATTTTGTAATTATCGATAACCGTGAATAATTTTTACTACCTAAACAAGCGATAATTTTTTCTCCAACTTCTTTTTGAAACATAAAAATTAATCTTTTAAATTTAGGTGGCCAAGGATTAAGTTTTATAAATTTTATTAGTATTTGGGTTGATATATTGTAGGGTAGGTTTCCAAGAATAATCGAGTCATCAGTTAGTATTTTTTTTAAATTTAATTTCAATATATCATCATTAATAATAAATATATTCTTCTCATTTTTAAATAACAGTTTAAGATTTTGAGAAAAAATTTTATCCTTTTCAATACAAATTAATTTTCTCGGTTTAACCTTTAAAATTTCAACACTTAAATTTCCAGTACCAGATCCAATTTCTAAAACTTTTTTATCTTTTAAAGGTGTTAATAAAATGATCTTTTTAAGTATATTTTTATCTGTTAAAAGATTTTGACCTAAAGATTTTTTAAACTTCATCTAATTAGTTTTGACATTATCTCAATACATTTATTCAGACTTAATGGATTAGCTATATTCAATTTTTTTTTATCTTCCGCAACTCCATGATCAGGAGATAATCTAATATATGGTAAACCCATTGTGATATTAATTGCATTAAATCCATATAAAGCTTTAAAAGGTGTTAATACTTGATCATGATACATACCCACAACAACGTCAAATTTTTTGAAATTATCTTTAAAAAAAATAGTATCAGATGAATGAGGACCAGAAATATTATATTTTTTTTTCAAAGTTTTAATTGCTGGTAAAATTATTTTAAGTTCTTCAGAGTTTTTTTTAAATTCAAAATTATGAGGATTAAGTCCTAAAACTGCTATCTTAGGGCTTTTTTTAAAATATTTACGATAATTAAAATGTAATGTCTGAATTTTTCTCATTATCAAATTTTTGTTTATTGATTTAGAAACTTCTTTTAATTTTATATGAGTTGTAAGCGGCGCAACTGATAAATCTTTATTGTAAATGACCATTATCTCAGAATTAAGAACCTTATTCTTATTAGCTAAAAACTCTGTGACACCTATATTTTTGTTTTTAAATAAATTTTTCTTATTAATTGAACAATTGATAATACCCTTTATTTTTTTTTTAATACAAAGATTGTGGCCAAATAATAAACACTTTTTTACATACGCGGAACTCTTTGAAGGGTCTACAGAAAAAGCTTTTTTAAACTTTAAAGGAATATCAAAAATATTTAGAGAACCATCAAATTTTTCTATTTCGCTAAGATTTTTAATTTTTCTAATCTTTTTTTTGATTTTTAATATTTTAAATTGAGACTTTAATAAATCATAGCTTCCTATAATTATTGCTTTTTTTTTACTTGCAATAGATTTACCTAGTATCTCAGAATTAATACTGTTTGGCTCTCCTAAAATTATTCCAAAATTATTCATTAATTTCAATATAAGTTCTTCTTTCTAAATCTAAATAATGTGAATTGGAAAAAATATTTAATTTTTCTTCTTTCTTTTTTTGTATAATATTTTTTTCAATCTGTTTAATGTTTAATTTGTTTTGATTTAAAATTCTTTTATCATTTAGTTTTATTATAACAACATTGTTATTAATTTTAATAGGTTTTGAAATTTGCATTTTGTCCAATTTTAAAATTACTTCAAGATAATCTTTTGAAATTGACTTTGAAGAAACCCATCCTATAGAACCTCCTTTTTTAGAAGAAACTGAGTTGCTATATATAGTTGCAGTTTTTTCAAATCCATTTTCTTTTATACTTTTTTGAATATCTATTAATTTATTCTCATTCCAGTCTTCTACTACTATCTCGGATAAGTTAAATTCTACAATTTTTTTTTCTTTATTTATCTGCTTACTTAGTTCAGTTTTAATTAATTCTTCATCAACATCTAATTCCTTTTTGTATAATGAGTAAATTAAAGTATTCCACTTCAGGTTAATAATTACTTGCTCTTTATAGACATCAAAATTTGCCCCATATTTTCTAAAATGTTCCTCAAGAGTAATATTTTGAAGGCCAAGATTTTTTTCTAAACCAAATAAATAATTGCTAAAATCTTCTTTGCTATAATTACTAATTTTATATTTTTCTATCTCGATTTTTTTAATTATTGTTTTCTTAATACTTGAGAAAGCAATGGCTTGCAATTTTTTAAAATCACTTTCATCAGCTGGTTTGTTAGACAAAGCTAAAATTGTGTTTATCTCGTTAATGATGTCATAGTTTGTAACTATTTCAATACCTACTTTAGCAATTATTCCATCTTTAATACTTGAGCGGGTATTTTGTGAAATAGAAATAAAAAAAACTAAAAAAAAAAAAAATAATTTTATTTTCATTTTCAATTTGCTGGAGTTGTGACTGTTCCTAAAGGTGAAAATGTAACTTTGAAAATTAAAGAATCTTCAGGCTCTAGATCTCGGTCTCTATAAAACTCTCGTCTGAAAGCAATACCAGCTTTTAAACAATCATTTATATACTCATAACTTAAATCATAAAACTCTGCAGAATTAGTAAGCAAGTTTCTTTTAGCCCCTAAAGATATAAGTCCATTATTAAAATTTAGTCCAGCCTTTGTCTCAAAATATTTAGCGTCACCAATATGTTCATTTTCCTCTAAATAACTTAAATTAAAACTCGTTTTAGGATATGTAACCCCAAGACTTATTTGGTTTTGATTAAAATTTTTTAAATTTTGATCCAATAAAAAATTATTTGTTAACTTAACATTTTCATTGAAACTTAAAGATGTTTCCCCAATTATATCTGACATTTTTTCATTTAGTGTTAATTTTGAGGGCATGTCGCGATTTTCCTCTGCGCTAATAATTTGACCTAAGCTAAATTTAAATTTTTCATTTTTTATCTCATTATTATTATTCAAATCATTAATCTTAAAATCAAACCCTAAGCTTATGTTTGATCCAGTATCAACTTTGTCAATGGTTTTAACTTTATTTAATTTAAACAAGTTTGAATAACTTAAAATTGAAGACTCTTTTGATATATTTCTAGAGTCATTTGGAGAAATTTTTACTAGCAATTTTGGTTTGAAAATATTTAATTGATTATTATTTTTGTACTTAAATAAACCTAGTTCTGATTTAAAACCTAAAGCACCATAAAATTCAGAGACTGCATTATTAGTTTTATAATCTTCAGCATTTTTAGCTTTATAATTTACGTTTTTAAATAATCCTAAAAATTCATTTTCAAAACCAAATTTGTTTACCCAGCTGTTAGATACCCAGTTAAATTCATTTGAAATTACATCTATTTGTTTATCAACTTGATAATTTTTTACCAACAATTCAGATTTTAAATCTATTATACCTAGGTTTTCACTCATTAATATATTCTTCTCGAGAGAAGCTTCTGGATAGATAAATTCAAATCTTTCATTTCCTGTTTTTGACAGATTTTCAAAAGCAGATATTTTTGTATTAAAAAATAAATCTTCTTTTTGATATCCATAATCAATTGTATTTTTTATCGTATTATCCAAGTAATCAACCAGAGAAGTTTGCAGTTTGTTAACTTTTGGATAAGTACTATTTGATACATGTTGCAAGTTAATTTCAAGATCGCTTGTTACGTCTGTGTCCTCAATAAACGAGGTATTAAATCTAGTGAAGAAATGAGTTCTTGATCCTGGGGTTTTTGTGTTAGACACATTCTTATATCCCTCAGTATAACCCGTATCCATTATTAAAAAAGATTTAGCAAAATCTTGTCTATACTCTGCTAAATACAATGGTTCGTTACTAGCATGATATCTAGGGGTAAAAGTAATATCTTTATCTTTTGATATATTCCAAAAATAAGGTAAATCGACTCCAGAACCCATATTCGTGCTACTTGTAAAAGTAGGTATTAGGAAGCCCGACCTTCTATCAACAGTTGGGTCGGGATGTGAAAATTTTGGAAAATAAAATATTGGAAAATCATATATCTTCAACAAAGCATTATTATAATAAACTGTTTTTTTCGAACTATTATGTTTAATTTTTTTTGCTCTTAACTCCCACGGAGGACACTTATTATTTTCTCTAAATTGACAGTATGTAAACACTCCTTTTTGTACTGAGGTCACACCCTCACTTATAGAGATGCTATTTGCAAATATTCTAGGATTGTTTCTTTTATCTGCTTTTAAACCATCATCATTAAAATAAATTTTTGCATCAGAACCAATAATTTTCTTTTTTTTTTCGTCAATGTAAAGTTGATTAAATTTATAAGTATTTTGCTTTTTATCTTTTAATTTTATCTCACCTTTTGAAAACAAAATATTTTTTAAAGAATTATAATTAAACATTTCAACAGTAATTATATTTCCGTCTGGATCTGTAATTTTAGAAGGAAAATCTGATTTAATACTTTTGTTTTTATTATCAAAAATTACATTTTTACTCTCAAGTAGGTAATTTTCATTTGTCAAAATTGTTGTTTGGCCAATACTATTAAGTAAATCTTTTTCTTTAGAATACTCAGCTTCTTCCGCTTTTAAATGATTGTTATTTTCATCTTTAGCATTTACATTCCCTTTAAGAATTATCTTAGATTCTTTTTTGTCTATTTTGACTTGAGAAGAATTAACTTCTAAATTACTTGCGCTTAGATTTGTTATTAAAAACAAAAAGTAGATAAACTTGATTATAAAGAGGTTATTTTTCATTTATTTGAAGTAAACCAATACTATTAATTAAACCTATAACTATTATAGGTATCCAAACCGATATTTCAGGCGAAATTCTGTCTGATTTTCCAAGCGCAACTGACAAGTCTTTCATATAGTAAATAATTGCACACGATAGTACTGCAATCATAAAATAATTAATGTTATTTGAATTTCTGTTATTAATAGTAAAAATTGCGGCTAAAATAGTCATTAATGCTAGAAAGAAAGGGAGTGCGAAGAAAGAATTAATTTTTTCAGATATAACTACCTTTTCATATCCTCTGACTATTAAATTTTTGTTTTCTGTTAAAAGTTCGATAAAAGAGATCGTATCTAAATTCTTAAATAAATTATTAAGTTTTTGAACATTATAAAAAGAGTTAAATTCCATATTTTTTTTACTATCTATAGAAATATTCCCTTCCTTATCAAAATTAAATATTTTAGGATTTTTTATATTCCAATCATTAAATGTTACATCAGCTTTTTCCGCCTCAATTCTTTTTACTATTATATTTTGATTTGAAATAATATTTATCGATACATCAACCAAATTATTATTTTCTAATCTGTCTGCGTTAATAATATATAAATTATCTTGCTTATTTTCTTTAATCCAGACTCCATTTCTATTAATAGTTACTAAATGGTCCGTATCTTTAGAGTAATTAGATTTTGTTTTTTCATAATATTTAACCATGTTTGAAGTGACTGGATTTATTACTACTAGAATTAATAATCCACAAATAAAAGATAAAGTGCTGACAAGTGCAATAATTTTTAGATTTGAGTATCCAAAAACTTTCAATGTTAATAATTCATTATTATATTTAATTGAAATAAAAAACCACATTGCAGAAAGAAAAATAATAAAAGGCATTAAATTTATAAAAATAAGATTTGGGATATAAGACAATGTCAAAATTACTGGTAAAAATAAACTTTCTTCAGAATTTTTAAAAAATTCAACTTCTTCGAAAAGGTTTAAAATTAAACCTAAACAAAAAGCAATTAATATAGCGTTGAGTACAACTTTTGTGTAATTGGCAATTAAATAATTATTAATTTTATTGTTCATCTTAATTCTTTCTTAAATTTGTTTAGAAGTATAAGATAAAGAATTGGAAGTAATACTAATGGAGTAAAAAGATAAGCATAAAAACCAGTCTTTGAAATTCCTGAATATCTCACTAAAAGTTCTGATAAAACTAATAATGTAAAACTTAATAAAAAAAATAAATATCTATTTAAAATTTTTGTTTTTTTATTTTTTGTGTAAATTAAAACAAATGAAATTAAAATTGAGACTAAAGGTATATATAAAGGCATAAGAATTCTTCTTGAAAAAGTTTCTATTACTATCGCTATATTATTTTTTGGACAATTTTTAACATATTCATCAGAAACTTTGTCGTAGTAATGATTTTTGAGACAACTCAAAATTTTATATGTAGAAGTTTCTTGTATTTTTACATCTTTTATAACTCTGTTATCTAAATTTGCAAAATTTAATAGAGTCTTATTAAATTGTATTATTCTTACAGTATTATCTTTTTCGTAAGACTGAATTAAACCCTTCTCCAAAATAATTTTATTTTTGTTAATAATTCCCCTCTCAGCAATTATTGTTTTATTTTTTGCTGATGATTTTTCTGGAAGTAAATTATTTAGATTATTGCTGTCGTCTTTAATAAATATATTTTTAACTATATTATCTTCTTTTTCACCAATATAAAAAGTCAAACCTTTAAAAGCATCTGAAAAAGCATTTGGTTTTAGTAGATTAGTTACCGTATCTACACCGGACTCTTTAATTAAACTTCTTGATTTATTTAGTGCTGATGGAGTTATTATCGTTGAAAATAATATGTAAACAAACAATATAATAATTGATATAAAAAAAAATAAATTTGTTATTTTGAATTTTCCTATACCCGACGTCCATAAAATTAACAACTCATTTTGTCTTTCAAGTTTTATTAATGTTAATAATAAAGCCAATAAAAAACTTAATGGTATAAACTTTGTCATTATATTTGTTAAATTTAGAATAGAATATGTAAAGTACGTAGATGTAGAGTAACCACTATCTACAATTAAGTCTAAAAAGTTTACTGCTCGAACAGTCCAAGCTATTAAAGAGAGCGAAAACAATATAAGAATAAAAGACTTTATAAGTTCTAGGGTAATGTAGTTATAAATCTTGTTTTTAAACATGAGAAAATATCTTATAAAATAATGCAACTTTAATTAAAACTCAACCTATGATAGTACTCTATGACTAATATTCCATTGAAATATTATATTTTTGAACATATATAGCAATAAATCTATTAATTTAAAACATATGTCTATAAAAATTAACTATTCTAAAAATTCTGGGAGTAATACCTCTTCTAATTTAGTTTTATTTTCAAACGAAAAATTTAACTTAAACAATATAAAAAAACACCTTTCTGAATCTGATTTTTTGTACATAAACGATTTGCTGAAAACAAGTGATCTTAAAAAAAATTTATTGATATTTGAGGTGAGTTCAAAAAAAAGGATAGTTCTAATATCAATTAAGAAAAATTTAAAAACTTCAGAGATTGAAAGCTTAGGAGCAGAATTATTTAGACGAATTAATAATAAAAGTAGTGATTATTTTGTGATGTCTGACAGTATTCAAGGTAAGTATGAAAATCTTTTGGGTCATTTTCTTCACGGTCTTAAACTAAAATCTTATGAGTTTAATAAGTACAAATCGAAAAAAGATTCAAAAGAAATCTCAATAAATGTAGTGGGCAAAAAAAATAAACCTTCAGAAAAAATTCAATTAAAATTTAAATCTATAGAAGAAGGGACTTTTTATGCTAGAGATTTAGTTTCCGAACCAGGTAATATTTTACACCCCGATGAATATGCGAAAAGATTAAATTCTCTTAAAAAAGATGGTTTGAAAGTTAATATTTACGATGAAAAAAAATTAAAAAAACTTGGAATGAATGCTTTGCTCGGTGTAGGACAAGGAAGTGTTAGGGGATCATATTTGGTTACAATGGAATGGAATGGTCTTAAAAAAAATTCAAAGCCTTTAGCTTTTGTGGGAAAAGGAGTTTGTTTTGATACTGGCGGGTATTCTTTAAAACCAGCAAGATTCATGGAAGATATGACATATGATATGGCTGGTTCAGCCACTGTAGTTGGTTTAATGAAAAGTTTAGCTCTTAGAAAAGCAAAAGTAAATGCAGTTGGTGTAGTTGGGCTTGTAGAAAATATGGTAAGTGGCAATGCTCAAAGACCCGGAGATATTGTAAAATCTTATAGTGGAAAAACTATAGAAATTTTAAACACAGATGCGGAAGGTAGATTAGTTTTAGCTGATGCTTTAACCTTTACTGAAAATAAATTTAAACCACAATTTATAGTTGATCTTGCAACATTAACAGGCGCTATTATAGTTTGCTTGGGATCAGAGTACGCTGGATTGTTTTCAAATGACGATAAATTATCAAATCAAATTTATCAAGCTGGTGAAAAAGTTGAGGAAAAAGTCTGGAGAATGCCTCTGCATAAAAACTATGACAAACTTATGAATTCTAAAAATGCTGATGTACAAAATATAAATTATATTGGTGGAGCAGGATCAACAACCGCAGCTCAATTTTTACAAAGATTTATCTTAAATAAAACTCCTTGGGCTCACTTAGATATTGCTGGAATGGCTTTTTCTAAATACGGTGGAGCTTTAAATTCAAGTGGAGCAACTGGTTTCGGAGTAAGATTATTAAATCAGCTTATTGAAGAAAACTATGAGTAATATTGAACAAACTCTCTCAATAATTAAACCAGACGCTGTTGAAAGAAACTTGTCAAAAAAAATTAAATTAATCTTTTCAAAAAATAATTTATCAATTTTAGATGCAAAGAAACTTCATATTTCAAAAGATGAAGCTGCTGAATTTTACAAAGTTCATCAGTCAAAACCTTTTTATGATCAGCTTTGTAATTATTTATCTTCAGGGCCAATAGAGGTTATGGTTTTAGAGGGTGATAATGCGGTTTCCAAAAACAGAGAATTAATGGGTGCAACTGATCCAAAAAATGCTAAAGAGGGAACTATAAGACATCTTTATGGTATATCAATTGACAAAAACTCTGTTCATGGCTCAGACTCTACTGAAAATGCAAAAATTGAAATAAAATTTTTTTTCAACAGGTAAGTTACTTGAGTATTTTCAGTACTGCCTCTGAAAATGCTAAATATTCGAGTTTCTGTGTTTTTTTTTTAAGAGTTTCAACGTTATCATTTACATCTATATAAAAAAATTTTTTTAATATTATTTTACCAGCATCAAGTTTTTCATTTACATAATGAACAGTACATCCAGTTTTTTTCTCTTTTTTTATAAGAATTCTTTTAAAAGTATTTAATCCTTTAAATTTCGGCAAAAGCGACGGGTGAATATTAATGATTGATTTCCCAAATTTTCGTATAAATCTTTTAGATAAAATTTTCATATAACCAGCTAACAAAATTAGTTTAATTTTTTTATTCTTCAATTTTATTAATAATTTATTTTCCAACAGATTTTGATTATTATTAATTATAAAATAGGGAATTGACCATTTCTTTGCAAATTTTAATCCTTTAGCATTTTTATTGTTAGAAATAACTAATTTTATTTTTATTGGAAAATTATATTTATTTGAATTTAAAATTAGTTTTTTTAAATTTGACCCATTTCCAGAAATAAAAACACAAGTATTAACTTTTACCATTTTAAACTATTATGTAATTTTAATTTTGCCTTATCTTTTGAAATATAACCTATCTCATATGGAATAAAATTTTTTGAAAAATATTTTTTAATTTTTTTGCAATTTTTTTTATTTGCAATAATACAAAAACCGATACCACAATTAAATGTTCTTAGCATTTCAATATCTGAAATCTTTTTAGATTTTATCCAAGAAAAAATTTTTTTTATCTTTATCCTAGATAGATCTATATTAGCTGTATAGTTTTTTGGAATAGATCTAGTTATATTCTCAATAATTCCACCACCAGTTATATTTGCGGCAGAGTGAATCAAATTTTTTTTACATAAATTTAATATTTCACTTACATATATTTTTGTAGGTTTAAGCAATTCTTTTTTTAAATTAGAAGGTAATTTATTTTTTTTTAAAATATTCCTTACTAAAGAATAACCATTAGAGTGTATTCCTGTTGACGGGATAGCAAGTATGACATCTCCCTTTTTGACTTTTTCTTTTGTTAAAATTTTTTTTTTAGATACAATGCCAGTGCTAAAACCAGCTAGATCAAATTTATTTTTTTTATAAATTCCTGGCATTTCTGCAGTTTCTCCTCCAATCAAGTCACAACCAGACAATTTACATCCTTTTATAATACCACTCAGAATTTTTTTTAACTTTGAAAGTTTAATTTTATCTACTGCAATATAGTCTAAAAAAAATAATGGTTTTGCTCCTTGAACTACAAGATCATTGACACACATGGCCACAAGATCAATTCCAATTGTATTTAAATTGTTATACCTATCGGATAATTCTAATTTAGTGCCAACACCATCAGTGCATGAGACAATTATTGGATCTTTTATCTTTAAAGAGTTAATATCGTAAAGAGACCCAAAAGAACCAATATTATTTAAATGTTTATTTTTATTCGTTTTTTTGACATTTTTTTTTGTTAATCTAGCAATATGCTTTACAAATTTATTACCGAGAGAAATATTTACGCCGCTATCTTTATAACTATAGAGTTTTTTTTTCATCAATAATAATGATATTTAATAAAATATGAAAAATTTAAAGTTTATAGTATTAATATTAATCATTTTAATAAAAACTGGAAATGTTTTATCTGCAGAAAGCATTTTTACTGTTAATAATATTAAAATAGACAAGAATGCCTTTAAAAATAAAGAAGAATTAATCAATTTAGCGTTTAGAGAAGGATTTGAAAAATTACATAAAAAAATATTAATGGAAAAAGATTTTAATAAGGTAAAAGGCACAAGTTTAAGAAATATTAAAAATTTAGTGTCCCACTATCAAATAGTTGTAAATGAGGATGAAGCAAGTGAAAAATTTGAATTAATAAATTTATATTTTAAAAGAAACAACATGTATAACTTTTATGTAAAAAATAATATTAAGTATAGTGATGTTAGTGGAAAAGTTTTACAAGTTTTGCCAGTACTTTTGTTAGAAGAGAAAATTTTCATTTACGATAATAATTTTTTTTATGAGAATTGGTTAACTAATTCAAAAGAAAAAAAAATTGAGAATATTGAATATATTTTCCCCATAGAAAATTTGGAAACTATCGAAACAATAAAAAAAAATCAATTTAATCTAAATAATGTTAGTTTAAAAGACATCTTTGACGATGACACTGAAAAAGACAAGTTGTTTATAATTATTAATTATGAACAAAAAAAAACAAAATTCTTTATAAAGGGGATAATATCTTCCAAAAAGATAATTAAAAATTTTGATTTAACAAATAATTCAGAAGATATAATTGAATATTCAAACATTTTAAAATTTTTGAAAAAGGAAATTCTTGAACTTGTCAAATCCCAAAACATTATTGATATTGGAACTCCCTCTTTTTTAAATGTTAATCTTTCATTTAATAATCAAAGTGATTTATTTGTGTTTCAAAATATTTTAAGCGAGATGGATTTAATTGAAAATTTTAATGTTCAAGAGTTTAATAATAAATATGCTTTTATAAAAATAAAATATTTTGGAAAGATAAATAAAATTAAAGAGAAACTAATTGAAAAAGATATAGATATAAATTTTATTAATAATCAATGGCATGCGAGGTTAAAATAAATTGGGCCAATTAATTTTTAAGTTTCCTTTTAAAACAACTTATTTTGAAAAAGATTTTTTTGTATCAACCAATAATTTTGAAGCTTACAAATTAATAGAAAGTTGGCCTAAATGGCCTGCGAAGCAGATTAATATATTTGGACCGAGTGGATGTGGGAAGACACATTTGATTAATATTTTAAGTAAGAAACTTAAATTATTATCAGTAGAAGCAAATCAATTTGATAATAAGATAAACAATTTACTAGAAAACTATGATTGTGTTGTTATCGAAAATTATGAAGGCAATATTAATGAAAATTTATTTTATTCATTCATAAATCAAATTATACAATATAATAAAAGTATTATTTTAAATTCAAAAATTAATATTAAAAACCTAGAAATTAAATTAATTGATTTAAAATCAAGATTAGATAGTTTTTTAGAAATTGAAATTAATTTACCAACCGATGATCTCATTAAAGTAATAATATCTAAAACATTTTCTGACAAACAAATTGATTTAAGTAACAAGAATCTTGAATTTATTACCAAGAATATTGAAAGATCATATGATAAAATATCTAAATTTACTAAAGATATTGACAATCTTTCTTTATCTACTGGTAAATCAATAAATATTAATTTAATAAAAAAAGTATTATTAAATGAATAAATATAGAACTCATAATTGCTCAGAGTTGACAGAAGCA
>MDSZ01148247.1_pt1 | contig 15178 bp, 15 predicted proteins | sample 811201 | NCBI WGS metagenome assembly MDSZ01 (sample SAMN05326647, study PRJNA326480) | marine metagenome | isolation source: seawater | place: Indian Ocean: North | collected 2010
AGAAATAAATAATAAAGCCCTTTCAAATTCAGTTAAAAGAATTTTATATGGTAAAAAAATAGAATTTAAAGATAAGGCTATAAAGTTTTTACCAAGAATACGTTTTTTAAAATTTTTTTTAAATATATTTAGAATATTTAAATTCGTATCAAAAAGATTTTTTCTTAGATCTCCCTCAAAAAAAATTCCAAATATTAAAAATTTAATTGTTGGATATTTAGCATATTTGGATCAAAAAAATTTAGATCAAAGAAAATTAAAAACAAATTATTGGTCAGATATTTTCAGTAATAACAAAAATAATTTTTTTCTTTATATTTATAATGAAAATAGTAAAAAATATTTAAATAAAATTTATAAAATTGAGAAAGACAAAAATTCAAATTTTATAATCTTAGACTCGATTCTAAATTCAAGTGACTTCTTTTTCATATTTTTAAATTGGATCAAATTAGTTTTAAATTTTTATTTTAAAAAAAAGGTTTTGGCATCTCATTTTAATAACATGAATAATAGTTTTAATTTATTTTATGAAGATTTATACAATTCTATTTATGGCTTTGATGCGTTCTTAAATACTTATTATTCATATTTATTTAAAAAATTAGAAAAGCAAAAATTTAATTCTAACAAAACTTTTTATACATCAGAAAATCAAGGATGGGAAAAGTCATTTAATTATTTTTTAAAAAAAAAAACTAAAAAAATTTATGCAGTAATTAGTACCCCAGTCAGATATTGGGATACAAGATATATTGATGAAAACAACTTCATTACAGAAATGAATACAAAAAAATATTTACCTAATTTTTATTTAGTAAATGGTAAAATTTCTGAAGTAAACCTGATTAAAAATAATTATAAAAAAAATAAAATTTATCAGGTTGAAGCTTTAAGATATAATATTAAAAAGAAACAAAAAAGAAAAAGAAAGAAAAAAAACTTTCTTGTAGCTGGAGACTACAACCTAGAGGTAAATAAAAAATTAGAAGAGATAATTATTCAATTATCAAAAATTTTTAAAAAAGATATTTTTTATATAAAGCAACATCCGAATTTAAAATTTGGTAAACGTTTGAAGAATATTAAAAATTGTTTATTTGTTGAGGATAAGGATATTTCAGAGTTGTCAAATTTTTGTGGAAAGGCAATTATACCTAATATGACTTCTGCCAGCATTGATGCGGTTTTAAATGATCTAAAAACTGTAATATTGTATGCAGATGGTCAAATAAACTTTAGTCCTTTAAAAAACATAGAAGGGATTTTACATGAAAAAGATGAAAAAATGATTATAAAATATTTTAAAGAAAGATTAGAGAAAAAAATAAATAAAAATTATCTATTAAATTTGAGTTCAAATAATAAACTTTGGAAAAAAATAATATAACTAATAAATTGATCAAATCTATGATGTTTAAAAATCAAAAAATATTGATAACTGGCGTTGGTAAAGGTATTGGTAGGGAAATTTTTTTAAAATCTATAAAATCTGGAGCCTTTGTAATTGGTGTTACTAGATCAAAAAAAGATATAAAAAAAATTCCTCAAAAAATTGGTAAATATAAAATTTTTCATGGAGATATTTCTAAATTATCAACAATAAATAAAATATTTAGTTATTTAAAAAAAAATAAAGTTCAACTCACTGGATTAGTTAATAATGCAGGAGTTAGACAAAGAAAAAAATTTGAAAAAATTACTAAAAAAGATCTTTCATATATAATGGAAAATAACTTTGTATCTCCTTTTATAATTATTCAAAAGTTTTATGAAAATTGTGATAAAAATAAAGTTTGTTCCATCGTTAATATTGGTTCTATTGTTGGGAAAGATGGCCTTTCAGAATTAAGTGGATATGGTTCATCTAAAGGTGCCATAAACAGTTTAACCAAATGTTTAATGTCAGAATTTTCAGAAAATCATAAAAATATTAGGATAAACTGTATTAACCCTGGTTTTGTGAAAACATCATTTTATAAAAAATTTAAAAAAAATAAAAAATTGTATAATTGGACTTTAAACAAAACTCCATTAAAGAGATGGGCAAATTCAAGTGAAATTAGCGATTTAATATTTTTTTTACTTTCTGGTAATTCAACATATATTAACGGCCAATGTATTAATATTGATGGAGGTTGGACATCACAATGAGAAAAAAAGTTTTAGGATTAATACCCACAAGATTAAATTCAACAAGATTACCTCAAAAAGCTTTATTAGAAATCAAGAATATTCCACTTGTTGTACACACATTTAAAAGATCTAAACTTTCCAAAAAGATAGATGAACTTTATATTTGTTGTGATGATAAAAAAATTTACAACATTGCCAAAAAATTTGGTGCAAAATGTATTATGACATCCAGTCATCATAATAATGGTACTGAAAGAATTTTTGAGGCTTATAAAAAAATTTCAAAAAAAAAAAAATTTGATTTGATTATTGATATTCAAGGGGATGAACCACTTGTAAGTCCATATCATATAGATGCAGTAATTAATCATCATCTTAAAAATTTTGATTATGATATTGTTTTGCCAACGATAAATTCTATTCAAAAAAATAATACAAATATCATCAAAGTAATAAGTAACTTAAAAAAAGAGGTTATGTATCTTTCAAGGTCAAATATACCTTTTGAATTTAAAAAAAATACAAGTTTTATAAATAAGCATTTGTCGATAATTTCATTTAAACCAAATTCATTAAAAAAATTCAGTGAATGTAAAAAAACTCCCTTAGAAAATATTGAAGATATTGAATTATTAAGAGCTTTAGAAATAGGCCAAAAAATAAAAACTTTTGGCCTTAAAGGTGACAGTTTTTCAGTAGATGTTTTGGATGATTATAAAAAAGCTGAAAAGAAAATGAGCTTAGACAAGTTTTTTAAATTATACAAAATTTAATGATAGTTAGATATAAAGTTTACGATCAGAATCTAAGAATAATTATAGCAAAAAAAATCTTTGATAATTTGTTAAAAGATTTAAAGAATTTAAATTCTGATAAAAAAGTCCTTTTCATATATGATAAAAAAATTGATGAAAAAATAATTAAGAACTTTGCATTAAACTTAAAAACCTCAGGTTGTTCAGTTTTTTTTTTAGAATTAACTGGAAGCAAAATAAATAAAAGTGAAAAAACATTATTTAAGATTTTAGATTTTTTAATTCAAAAAAAATTTACAAAAAATTCAGTAATACTTTCATGTTCAGGTGGTGTAATTGGTGATATTGCTAGTTTGGCATCAAGTCTTTATTTAAGAGGTTTAATTTATTTGCACATACCAACAACTATCACTTCCATTATTGACAGTTGTATAGGGGGTAAAGCGGGTATTAACTATAAAGGTTTAATTAATTCTTTAGGAACTTATTATCACCCAAAAGTAGTTTACATTTCTGAAGAAATATTAAAAAAAATACCATCTAGAGAGTATTATTCAGGCATACCTGAAATTATAAAATATGGACTAATTAAAAAAAATTCTATCTTTAAAAATTTAATTAAAGCAAAAGATTTAATTGATAAAAGAAATTTTAATTTTTTATCAAAATTGATTAATGACAGCTTAAAGACAAAAATATTTTTTTTTTCAAAAGATGTTTATGAGAAAGATAAAAGATTATCTCTAAATTTTGGACATACTTTTGCACATGCCATTGAGATGGGTACACAAAAAATCTTTAAAAAAGAAATCTTTAGACATGGTGAAGCAGTTGGACTTGGTATGCTTTGTGAGCTTTATTATGCCTATAAAGGAAACTCCAAAATTCTTATCGAAACTGAAAAGTTACTAAAGAAATATAATTTACCCACTAGAATTTTGAATAACAAGGATAAAAATTTTCCAAAAATCCATAATGAAATTTATAATTTTATATTTGTTGATAAAAAAAAAATTGGTAAATTTCCTAGATATATTAGTTTGACAAAAAAAGGTTATCCAAAAATCAAAGTAATAGATGATTTTAATTTATTAAATGAAACTATAAGTAAATTTTTATACTGAAAAAATGTTTGAAATTTTTAAAAATAAAAAAATAATTATAACTGGTCATACAGGATTTAAAGGCTCATGGTTAACAGCTTTTTTAAGTACATATAAATGTAAAATTTATGGTATTTCTAAAGATATACCAACCAACCCATCACATTTTAATCTTTTAAAATTAAAAAAAGATGTCAAATCTTATAAAGCTGATATTAGAAACTTAAATATATTAAAAAAGATCTTTTATAAAGTTCAACCAGATTTTGTTTTTCACTTAGCAGCACAATCATTAGTTAAAAATTCATATCAAAATCCTATTTCTACATTTACAACAAATTCAATTGGCACCATGAATATATTGGAATCATTAAAATCGTTAAAAAAAAAATGTACTGCTGTTATGATTACAAGTGATAAGAGCTATAAAAATTTAGAAATAAAAAGAGGGTATAAAGAAACAGATTTAATTGGAGGAGAAGACCCATATAGTGCCTCGAAAGCTAGTGCAGAATTAATAATACAAAGCTATGTAAATTCATACTTTAAAAATAATAAAAAAATATTAGTTGCTGTTGGTAGAGCTGGAAATGTAATTGGTGGTGGTGATTGGTCAAAAGATAGGTTAATACCAGATTGTTTCAAATCATGGTCAAAAGATAAATCTCCAATTATAAGGAACCCGAATTCAACGAGACCATGGCAACATGTGCTCGAAGTTGTTCATGGCTATATACTATTAGCGAAAAGGTTGAATAAAAATTCTAAGCTTCATGGTCAAGTTTTTAATTTTGGTCCATCTTACAAAAAGAATTATAAAGTCATAGAAATATTAAGATATTTTAAGCCACTTTGGAGAAAATGTAAGTGGAAAATTAATATAACAAAAACTCAACAAAAGGAGTCAATTTTATTGAAACTCAATTCAGGAAAAGCCAAAAATATCTTAAAATGGAAAACCAAGCTAAGCTTTAAAGATACGCTTATTTATACATTAGATTGGTACAAAAACTATTATTCGAATAAATCAAAATTAATTACTTTTGAACAAATAAATAAATATAAGAGTTTAAAATGAAAGTAGTAATTTTAGCAGGAGGTTTTGGAACCAGGTTATCTGAATATACAAATTTAATTCCTAAACCTATGGTTGATATTAATAATAAGCCTATAATTTATTATATAATGAAACATTTTTCAAATTACGGTTATAAAGATTTTTATATTTTGCTTGGATATAAAGGAAAAGTTATAAAAGATTATTTTAAGAAGAAATCATTTAATTGGAATATTAATTTAATAGATACCGGTTTAAAAACCATGACTGGAGGTAGATTAAAAAAAATTAAAAAATATTTAGGTGAGGAGAATTTTTTTTTAACTTATGGTGATGGAGTATCAAATGTAAATTTAAAAAAATTACTTAATTTTCATAAAAGAAAAAAGAAGGCATTGATAACAATGACAGCTGTTCGGCCACCAGCGAGATTTGGTGCAATAAAGATTATCGGACAAAGGGTAAAACTTTTTAGGGAAAAATCTAAAATTGATGAAGGTTGGATAAATGGTGGGTTTTTTGTAATTAATCCAAAATTTATTAATTATATTGAAAAATCGTCTACATTCTTAGAAAAATACCCTTTAGAAAAAGCAGCGAAAAATAAACAACTTTTTGCATATAAGCATAAAGGATTTTGGCAATGTATGGATACAAAGAGAGATAAAGATAATCTTGAGCTTCAATTTAGACTAGGAAAGGTTAAATTTTAATTTGAAATATAATATTTTGGTTACAGGTGGCACAGGTTTTATTGGAAAACATTTTGTCTCTGAACTGAAAAAAAAAAAAAAATTTAATATTTATTCTTTATCACAAAATAAAGTAAAAAAAAAAGATAAAAAAAAAAATATAAAATATATTTTTTGTAAATTACAAAACAAAAAAGAATTGCAAAAAAAATTAAATTTTAGATTGGATTTTATTGTAAATTTTGCTGGAAATATAAATCATAAGGAAATTAAAAAAACTTACAATACTCATTATATTGGACTAAAAAATTTAGCAGAAATTTTTTCAAAAAAAAAGATTCAGAAATTCTTACAAATTGGAAGTAGTGTTGAATATGGGTTTTTAAAATCACCTCAAAAAGAAATAAATAAAGTTAGCACTAACAAAATTAAATCAGTTTATGGAAAAGCAAAATTACTATCTTCAAATTATTTATTAAAACTTTATAAAGAAAAAAAATTTCCAGTTATAATACTCAGGCCCTATCTAATTTATGGACCAGGTCAAAGTTTAGACAGATTGATACCTATAACTATTTTTAATTGTATGAAAAATAATTTATTCGATTGCTCTTCAGGAGAACAAATAAGGAATTTCATGTATGTAAAAGATTTTTCGAAAATCCTTTATAAATTTTTATTTATTAAAATTAATGGGGAAATTTTCAATGTTGGTTCTCAAAGAAATTACAAAGTAAAATTTATAATCAGTAAAATTCGCAGCTTGATAGGAAAAGGTAACCCTAAATACGGTAGAATAAAATTAAGAAAAGATGAACCATTAAATTTATTTCCAAATTTAACAAAATTAAGAAATTTATTTAAATTAAGAAATGAGACGAAAATTGAAGATGGTTTAAAAAAAACAATTTATTATTATCAAAATGAGTTATGAAAAAAATATATTTAATCAGTAATGATAAAATTTGGTTTTCAGAAAAAAAATATACATCAAATAATGATTTAAATAATGTTATTACATGCTTAAATAAGAATTATGAACTGAATTTAGTTTGTAGAAAAAGTAAAAAAAAACTTAATTTTTCCTTAAATGATAATTTTAATTATTTAAATTTTAACGAAATTAAGGAAAAAAAAATAAATATTTTTCTTCTGTCAATTACACCGTACAATTTTTTTGTCCTATTTTATTTTTTATTGATAAAAAGAGTAAATTTAAATGGTTTTGTATACCTAAGAAGTGATGGCTTTCTGGAGTATAAATATAGGTACGGTCTTATAGGATATTATATCTACTATCTTATGTTTTATTTCATTAAAAAAAAATTAAAAATATTATCTTGTTCTAAAAATTTCACAAACGTTGATGTAACCAATATTCTTCACCCTTCTGAACTAGACTCAGCTTGGTTTCAAGAACCTGGTAAAATGGAAAAATATAAAACAGATTTTCTTTATGTTGGGAGGTTTAAAAAAGATAAAGGATCGTATTATCTTGTAAATATATTTCAAACTTTTTTAAAAGACTATAATCTTACAATAGTGGGTAATGACCAAAAAACCATTCCATCAAAATTTTTTGCAAATAATATTAGCTATGAAAATTCAATTTCAGATATAAACGAATTGATAAAAGTTTACGATAAATCCAGAATTTTTATTTTACCTTCTTATATAGAGGGTTTTCCAAAAGTTATATCTGAAGCTCTTGCAAGACTTAAACCAGTAATTATTTTTGAAGAAATTGATTATGTAATTAATGGTAGGGAAGGAATTTTTGTTTGTAAAAGAGATGAGGAGAGTTTAAGAGAAACTATAAATTTTATTTTAAATGATTATGAAAAAATTAAAAAAAAAATTAAACAAAACTTTTTTTATACTAAAGATAATTTTAAGAAAGAACTTTTAATATCTATTGAAAATGATTTTAAATAAAGATTCTATTAAATTATATTTAGGTTATGGGGTTGCAATATTTCCTCTATTTCTTTTGATTGGACCTTTAATTTCAGAGCTATTTTTAATTCTACTCATAATCTTTGCATCATTCATGATATTTAAAGATAAAGAGTTTAAATATTTTAATAGATATTTAACTTTTTTTTGTCTCTTTTATCTATCAACTATTTTCTCAACATTAATCAATTTTTATAATTTTGATTATACAAAAGGTGCTTTATTTTATTTTAGGATCCCATTATTCGCATTTGGTATTTGGTTTTTTCTCAACAACACGAATATATTTAACAAGAAAATAATTTTATTTTACATAATCTTCCTTTCATTGATAATATTTGATTCAATTTTTCAATATTTCACCGGTCAGAATATTAGTGGAAATGAAATTATTAGAAATCGTATTTCCAGTTTTTTTTCTGAAGAATTAATTTTAGGTAGTTTTCTTTTAAGAATACTTCCAATTTTTTTGGTTTTTTTGATAATGACTGATTTAATAATCAAAAATAAAATAAATATTATTTATTCAATATTAATTTCATTTGTTTGTTTAATTATTTATTTATCAGGTGAAAGAACTTCCTTTTTTTTATTAGTTTTATTTTTTGGGTTAATTTTTATTACAATAAAATATCTAAGAAAATTTATTTTTTTTATTGGTATAATTTCAATTTTTTTTTCATTTACTATTCCTTATTTAAAAAATTCTGAAGAATTAAATCCTGCAAAGAGAATGTTTAAAAAAACCTACGAACAGATGATTGGTAAAGGAGAGGAGCAATATGAGGGGCATAAAAAAAAAATTTTTAACAAAGTTTATGTCTTTTCACATGATCACCATGGTCACTATTCGTTATCCCTTAAAATTATTAGAGATCATCCTATCTTTGGTACTGGTATAAAAGGTTTCAGATATCTTTGTAGAAATAAAATTTATATATTAGAAAAAAATGATGGCTGTTCAACACATCCACATAATACTTATTTTCAAATTTTTACATCAAATGGTGTTATTGGTTTTACCTTTTTAATAATTGCATTTCTTTATGTAATAAGAGAAATATTTAGATCAAAAAAAAAAATAAATCTTAGTAATAATTTTGATAAAGATGAAGTATCAAAAAATATTTTATTAATTGGTATTTTTATAAATTTGTGGCCAATTATTCCAAGTGGTAATTTTTTCAATAATTGGTTATCAATGTTATATTTTTATCCTGTAGGTTTTTATTTATATTTTAGATTTAAAAATGAAAAATAGTCTCATTAGCATCATAATTAATTGCTTTAATGGTGAAAAATATTTATCTAAAACTCTTAACTCAATTTTGAGTCAAAAATATAATAATTATGAAGTAATTTTCATAGATAATTGCTCATTAGACTCTAGTAAAAAAATTTATAAAAAAATAAAAGATAAAAGATTTAGATATTTTAAAACAAAAAAAAAAATTAAGCTTTACGAAGCTAGAAATTTGGCATTAAAAAAATGTAAGGGAAATTTTATAACATTTATAGATACTGATGATTGGTGGGATAAAAATTTTTTAAGTTCAAGATATAAATTTTACAATTCACCTAATACATATGGATTTTGTTATTCAAATTGTCTTCACTATTATGAAAATAAAAAAAAATTTAAGGTTTTTTCAAAACAAAAAATACCCTCAGGTTTTATATTAGGAGAACTTTTAAGAGATTATTTTGTTAAATTAGGAACAATAATAATCAAAAAAAAATTAGTTTCCATTTTAAGGTTTAATCCGGATTATAATATCATTGGAGATTATGACTTTGTAATTAGATCAGCAAAAAAGTTTAAAGGCATGGGATTTCAAGATAAGCTTGTAAACATAAGAATTCATCAAAATAATTTTTCCCATAATAATAGAAAAATGTTTTATCAAGAGTTTAAAAATTGGCTTAAAAACCAAAATTTTAAAGATAGGTATTTTAAAAAAAATAGATTTATCTTAGAACAAAAATTGGAATATTTAAGATTAATAAATTTATTATTAAATAAAAAAAAATTTCATTTAATATTTGATATTTTAAAAATCAATAATTTTACATCAAAAATAAAGCTATTAGTGATTTTTTTTTCTCCGTCTTTTTTAATCAAAATTAAATCAAAATATTTTTAATTAAATATATTATTTAAAAAATTATTTATTTTATCTTATAAAAATATAATTAAAAACGTTAGAGTATTTACTATCTTTGGGAATGAAATTTTCATTATGTTTTTTTTGTAAAATTTTGAAATTATTTTTTTGCATAGTATTTAGAACTTTTTCGAATTGTTCTTTAAAATTTTCATTTATTTCTATCGATAGACTTTTAATTCTTTCATTAGCTAAATATTTATTAGCACCTTCTAAAATAAAATGTTCTATACCATCAACATCAATTTTAATATAATTAGGTATCTCTAATATTTTATTATCGATTAAATAATTAATAGTTGTCCCAAGGGTTTCATAACTCATATTGATATCAAAATTTTTTCCTTCAAAATCGAATTTTTCACCAAATGTATTTAAAGAACCTCCTTCAATGAAATTTGCTTCGTTCATTTTTAAAAAATTATTGGGTTTATTTGTGAGAGGAAGTGGAAGAATTTTAATTTTATTTTGAAGATTGTTTATATGGATATTTCGACTTAAAATTCTTAAGTTTGAAGTAGATGGCTCAAAAGATATTGTTAAGGAACTTTTATTTTTTAAAGCATTATAAATTGAATATAAGCCTATATTTGCACCTATATCCCAGAAAATTAAATTTTCTTTATTTTCAAAATTGTCTATCCATTCTAATGTTTCTGGTTCCTTAATAAAAAAGGTCTTTACCCTCCAATCAGTTAATTCATTTGGAACAAAAAATTTTGTTTCAATATTCAAGATTGAAATTTTTTTATAGGAATCTTTTTCTAAAAAATCTTTAAAATGAATTAAGAGGCTTTTTTTAATACTAAATAAAAATATTTTATCTAAATAAAATATTATTTTATAAAAGAAATAAGAGATTTTTTTTTTCATTATTATCTAAATATAAGTCAAATATTTTTATTTAAAAATTTAAATAGGTAAGGATTAATCTTAAATCTAAAGTTTCCAAATAAATAATTTTTATTCTCAACTCTATAAACTTCTTTAATTCTTTTTGTCATTAAGTTGTAAACAAGTGCAATTCTATCATTTAACCCGTCTCCTTCATATGAATGCCATGTTTCTCTTTCTTTTCTCGAAAAAAATACAGCTCTATTAGGTTTCCATTCAATAGTTTTTTTTTCTGATCCCTTTTTGTCACTGTAAAAAGATGTGCCTGAATTTTTTTCAGGGGATAAATAAATTACCCCAGATAACAACTTATTTGGAGTATCATCATGAATTGGAAATTTGCTATTTTTTTTTGTTACAATAATTGTAAAATCTGAGTAATCGTACAAATCCATTTTTTTTGGACTAAGTTCCTCTAAAATTTTCATTGCTTTAGAAAAGTATTTTTTATGAATTTTTTTTAAGAGGTTTTCATTAATTGAAGAACATATAATTTGATCATCATTGATTTCATTATGATAAACTTTAAACTCATTATTAAAATTATAATCTATTTTTATGTTACATAACTCATTAAAATCATCTTTATCTAAAAAATTATCGATTACTTTAATTTCATAATTCATTTTATTCATGATTTATCTTTTTGATAATAGCTATAAATTTCCTCTCACTTTCTAGACAATTTTCTTTAGGGCTAATTCTCTTAAAAATTAGTTCAAGATCAATTAATTTCTCTTTTTCTAGGGCTTTCAAAGTTTCAAAAGACGCTATAGACTTATACATTTTATCAGACTTATGATATTCTAAATTCAAAAAAATATCATCGCATAAAATTAATCCGTCTTTATTTATTAAGTTTAATGAATTGATAATATCAATAGTTACAGTTGGATATCCATGAGCACCATCAATCCATATTAAATCATATTTTTTTTTATAATTTAATAAATTTATTGAGTTGGTTTGAATGAAATTTAAATTTTTGATCTTACTTAAAGATTCATCTCTTTTTTTTATAAAGTCTTTTAAATAATTTTTCCTTTCATAAGAATTACCAAATTCATCACTATCATTTGGTAGATCAATAGTATTAATTATACTCTCAGGAAAAATTTTTGATAACAATAATGCATTAAAACCATCAAAAGTTCCAATTTCTAAAATATTTTCAATTTTTAGATTTGTGTTATTTGAAATACTTGAAAATAAAACTTCATGTTCAGACGACATACTTCTTTTAAAATCTAAATTATTTTTTTTTTTAATAAAATTCAGACTATTGATTCCTAAATTTCTTTTTAAACCGATTTTTTCAAAAATTTTATTTTGTTTTTCTTCAAATATACTTTCTTTGTATTTTTTAAAATTGATAAAATAAACAAGTTTTTTAAAAATCTTTTGTGGAATTAAATAAAATTTGAAAAAGTTAAAAATAAAATTTTTCATTATGAAGAAGCACTTTAAATTTATTCAATTATTTTATTTATATAAAAAGCCTCAGCATTATTAACACCTACTATACCACCCCTTACAATTGATAATGAATTAATGTTTTTGATAGATCTTGAGTGTGGAGCTTTTCTTAATTCAAACTTATATTGATTAAGTAATTTTTCTTTTTTTTTAACAAATTTTGAAATATCAACAAAATAATTTGGATTAAACATTCTTCCATTATTAGTAATTCCCCAATCAGTTGATGAAGGAATTTCAAAACTAAGCAATTTTTTAATATTAAAATCGTTGTTAGGTCTTGATGCTACAAAAGTTGAAAAAAAAGTGTAGTAATGATCGATATTCAGATCATGTTCGTAATGAGTATAAACAATGTCTGGTTTATATTTTTTAAAATATTTAATTATAATATTAGTAAGATAATTATGAGGATAATTATTAAGATTTAAATTTTTTAAATTTAAAAAGTCTACAATCTGAAACTTGCCTATTTCTGCCGTTTTTCTGGCCATACCCTCTCTTTTAAGAATTTCTTTTTTTGATTTACTAATTTCGTTAGCTTTATATCTGCCAGTAACGCCTTCAGAGACAAATAGAATATAAACCTTATCACCTTTATAAATGTGTTTTAGAAGTGTGCCACCGCATCCTAAAACTTCGTCATCTGGATGAGCTGCAACTACAAAAACTTTTTTCATAAATAATTGTTAGAATTCTTTTAAAAATTGTAGTATCAACTTTTGTTATGAAAAGCCAGCTATCAATAGTTGAAAAAAGAGCAATTTCATCTCAAAAATTGCAAAACAGACTTAATCTTAATAAAAAATTAGGATCAAAAGATTTAACCAAGTGGTTATTTGTTAGATATAAAATTCAAAAAAAAGATAAAATTTTAGAGTTAGGATGTGGTATTGGCAATCATGTGATGAAAGAATCTAAAATTGTAGGTAATAAAGGTTATATATTTGCAACTGATTATTCTTATAAATCTTTAAAAGTTTTACAGAAAAAAAAAGAAAAAAAAGATAACATTAAAATTAAATGCATTTCCATGGATGATGTTCCGAGATATCTACACCTTAAAAAGATTAAATTTGATAAGATAATTTCATCTTACGCTTTATATTATGCAAAAAATCCTATTAAAGTAATTAAAGACTGTTCTAATTTATTAGAAAAAAGGGGAGAGTTCTTAATTACAGCACCATGTTACCCTCACACTTTAACAGAATTTGCTTTAAAAGAAAAAACTTTACCAAGTAAAGCAAAAAAGTATATTGATTTTTCCTCAAAAAAACTTGAACCTTTTTTAAAAAAAAATAAGTTTTCTAAAAAAATTTACAATTTTAAAAATATTTTAAAGTTTAAAAATTTAAATGATTTACTAAATTTTTACAGATCAACCGTTTTTTACAATAAAAAAAGTGAGTCGTCTTTAAAAAGATTATTTTTTAAATATAAAAAAAAAAATGGGTATTTTAATATTGTTAAATCAGCAAAGCTTTATAAATTTTTAATTAATTAAATAGATAATGGAAATTTTATTTATATTTCTATTTATAGTCTTGTTTAATTTATTGATTTTTTTTAAATTTCAAACAATTTCTAAAAAATTGTTTCTTTTTGACAAACCAGATGGCAGATTAAAAAAACATTCTGAACCTGTTTCATTTATTGGAGGATTGATAATTTTAATAAATTTGTACTTAATTATTCTCATATTAAAATTATTTAACCTTGATAATCTTATATTTGATAGTGATTTTATTATCCCTTTCTTAATATTAGCTTCATTATTTTATATTATTGGTTTAATTGATGACATTAAAGATTTAGCCCCAAATTTAAAATTATTATTATTATTTATTTCAACAATTTTTATTATTTACTTTTTCCCTGCTATTAATTTAGAACAAATTAAAATCTCGTTTCTTGGTGATAAATATCATTTTAAATATTCATCACTTTTTCTAGTTTTTTGTTTTGCATTATTAGCTAATGCTATAAACATGTTTGATGGTATAAATCTTCAACTAATTTTATTCACTTTTTACTTGTTTGTTCTTTTTATTTTGAAAGGATTTATACCTATATTTTTTATTTTTTTATTAGTTCCATTATTCTTTTTGGCTATTCTTAATTATAATAATAAAGTTTTTTTAGGTGATAGCGGGGCTTATCTAATAAGTATAATCATAGGCTGTACATTTATTTATCAATACAAAAATTTTGATAATTATTTTTTTGGAGATGAGGTATTTGTTATTTTGATTATTCCTTCAATTGACATGTTAAGATTGTTTGTCTTACGATTAATTAATAAAAAACATCCTTTCAAGGGTGATTTAAATCATCTTCATCATATGGTAGATAAATTTACTAAGAATAAAAATTTGACTGTTTTGATCACAATAATCTTAAGTTTAATTCCAGCAATGTTACTTCTATTAAATTTCAAAACATATACTATTCTTGTAATAAGTTTAACAATTTATTCTATTTTGATTTTATATTTGAGACAAAAAATTTGATGAATGCATTAATTACTGGAGGAGCAGGATATATTGGAAGTTCAGTTTCAAATTATCTTTTGGACCAAGGTCATAAAGTAACTATCATCGACAATCTTTCTACAGGATCAATTAAAAATATACCTAAGAAAGCTACTTTTTATAAATTTGATATCTCTAATAGCAAAAAATTAGATAAAATTTTTCATAAAAAAAAGTATGATATTGTTTTTCATTTTGCAGCCTTCATAAACAACGAAGAGTCAATAAAAAATCCAAAAAAATATTATGAAAATAATTTTACAAAAGGCAAAATATTTATTGAAAATTGTATTAAAAATAAAATAAATAAATTTATTTATTCATCTACAGCTGCAGTTTATGGAAATAAAAGTAAACGCGTCAATGAAAAAGATGACTTAAAACCAATGTCACCATATCCAAAATCTAAA
>MDSZ01160892.1_pt1 | contig 15178 bp, 13 predicted proteins | sample 811201 | NCBI WGS metagenome assembly MDSZ01 (sample SAMN05326647, study PRJNA326480) | marine metagenome | isolation source: seawater | place: Indian Ocean: North | collected 2010
CGTAGCAGGACAACTATACGCCATCGCTTTAGACTATAAAGGAATGACCGAAGAAATACAAGATATGGCAGACCCCAAAAACTGGAAAATAGGCCAATATGTTATCAACTCCAAAGCCGTAGAACTGTTCAAATCAAACTGCCATCGCAAAACTGATAAGATACTACGCCTACCCGAAATAACATATCACAGGAAAGAGTTCTTTATTAATTTACCTCAAAAATACAAAGTGGCTTACAACAACTTACTATTAGAAGCCCGTGAAATAAGGACCATGCAAAAAAATACAAACGGAGAAATCGGCATCGAACGCCTTCGCAAAATGCTATCCAACTTAAACAGAATGTCTCAAATGGTCATACACACTAAACTATTCAAACACGGCGCAAAAAATCTTAACCAACACCATCTCCAACAAATACTCAAAAAACCATCCCCCATGCTCATCAAACTCAGCAAACTTACCAAAAAAATTTCTAAACACAACAAAAAAATTATAATTTTCGGACTTCACTCTAATAGCACCATGGCCATTGCCAAAATGCGATTGGAGAAAGACTGTCCTGGCTCATACCACACATACTGCGGAAAACTATCTCAAACCCAACGTAGCGCAATGATTAAAAAGTTCCTCGCACCTTCCGAAGAACTCCAAGTTATCTTCATCCAAATGATCGCCGGCGGAGTTGGACTTAATCTCGTACCTGGACCCACCGCCGCAATCTTCATACAACAATCCTGGAACCCAATGGACCACCTACAAGCAGCCAAAAGAATACACAGAATTGGCCAAAAACAACCCGTCCACATTTACAACTTGGTTTGCAAAGGAACCCCCGACGACGCCATTCTTACCATCCACGAAGATAAGATGCGTGCCGCAGAAGCCGTAACTAGCGAAGAAACTGATATTCTTACGGAATTGGAGGGTCAATCTTGGAGGACCAAGGGTCGGGCTGTGGATTTGTGTAAAATTATTGAATAAAAACCCCTCACTTCAACACATATAATTAAAAAAAAGGTTATCAACCAATTTTTAATTCATTTATAAATAAAGTCGCCAATACCGCAAATGCTATCGCTGCTCCACCCCAAAAACCAGCTCCTAATGTTTCATAATATTTATTAAGCTTTTCTCCAAATGTATTACACTTATATATAACCCAATCGGCCACATATCCAACTAAAAACGCTGTCAATATCTTATTATATAAACCTGGCGGTGATATTATATCGGAAATTCTACCACAAATTAACGTGGTTAATCCAGCTTTTACAGCAGCTAATAAAGCCCCTTCATCTTCAAAATATTCTAACAACGATGTTATTCCAACGGGAGAATATTCCTGCCTGGAAAGATAATTCAATACAAAATCACTAAAAAAACCAACCAAAAATAACGCAATATAATCCTTCATTTAGATAAAACTAACATTTAATTTAACATCGGAATTTGTTCTCCACGAACCAACAAATTTCTCGAATAAATAAAAATATCTCTCATAAATTCCAAACTAACCCTATAAGATTCATATATTCCATTTATAAAACCTATATGCGAATCCATCTTTTTCGAACTCTCCCTTACTTCTAACAAAATCTCCCGCATTTCCTTCAATTCCGCTCTAATCTCTTCTATTTCACTCATCTTTATACCTATATATTCTATATTTTATTCACATAATCACGCATAGCCGCCATATCCCCACTATCCGCTATATCGCTCAAACTAGACTTTATTACCTCCACCTTTCTCCACAATTCCTTCACAGCTACGGCCAGCAACAAAGCTAAATACAAAAACCCAACCGCAAAAGCTCTCCACATCCACTTCGTTACAAATACAAAAACATCATTCATCAATAACAATAAAATCACAGAAAGAAATACACTAGCCATCGAAGCCGAAATAACATAACTCTGAAACCCTGGCAACGGAACTTTAACGTCTTCTTCAACTAATCCTAAATCCATTGTTACCTTTTAACAATATTTTTAAGTGCCTCCCTCCCTGAAAGGAACCCAATTCTTAATATCATCGGCCCAACCTAAAAAGGCACCGTCTTCACGCTCATATACGGTGATATCAACATTCTTCAAATCTTCCAAATTCAAGTTATTCAACTTATCTTTCAAGACTAGATTCTCGCTCTCCAATTTTTCTAACCGCATTTGAAATTCCCTAACGATATTAAAAAGACTCTCAAAATCCAAATTTTCTTCTGGAACTTTAATATCACTAACTCCCGATAAATTATGACCTTTAGACACATTTAAATGCTCAACATTCAAATTCTTCACACTAAGACTTTCAAATTTCGACGGTAAAGCATTACTCACTCTTCTATTCATTGTTGGTTATCGTTACTTAATATTATCGTTTTTATACCACAACTGCAAACGCAGATCACGGAAACCACAACGAAATCTTATTCGTTACCACAATTACTTTATCCTTCTCCCTCTTTTTAAAATTAAAGGGCACTTTCACAACTACCATCTTAAACCGTTCCTTAAGATTCGGAACCAAATCTTTTACATTCATACCATCCAAATACAATTCCACACCATCCGACTTTGAATACTTCGGACCCCCCCACGGAGGATCCAAATACAACATATCCGCCGTTTCATTACACATAACGAAACTGCTATTGTAACAAATAACATTACTTATCCCATAAACCCCCAAATTATTAACCAACATCTCATATCGACCTCTATCCACTTCCCACGCAAAAACTTTTGACACATACTGCGCAAACTGTACCGTATCCCCTCCAACACACGCCGTACCGTCGCACACACTTTCACACTTTTTACCTTCCGACACCATCAACCACATATTGTATATTGCGTGATGTATCTTCACGGCATCCCGTGGGCGGGTCACGCTATAGGTACCCACTTTGTCTATTTGCAATGCGTCCCAGTTAATAACGCACTTGGGAATCACTGGGAAGTGGTTTGTATTAGGGTGCTTTTGAAAGATAAAACTCTTAAACACCCCGCTAAACTGCCGCTCCTCAGGTAATAAGTAAAACGCCTCAGCCTCTGGGTATTCCAAGAAAGATTCATGCTCCTTCAATACAAAACCCATCAACTCCATTATTCCACGCAAATCACTCCAAATCACAGGATACTCCTCCGACGTCCCAAACGCATCGAAGTAACTCCCCGAACCACCAAAGTCTGCGTGAAAATTCAACCCCGGAAACCCATCCTCCCGCTCCCGTATCTTCAAAAATCCATTGTCAAACACTCTCTCAGCACCCAACAACTTCCTTATCTCACCCCCATCAGGATAACTCCCCACAAACGTTCCACCTGGAGCAACCAAATTCGAAACCCACGACAAAAATGTAACCAAGCTCTGCTGCGTTTTACACATGTATTGTATCGCAAACTGTATAGATACCGTGTCATAGAACCACGACGTCTTGGGGAACTTGTCCGACAACGTGACCGTCATCAAATCATCAGCCGCAAGGTCCAAAAATTCAAACTGAGCTCGAAGCGGCCTGCTATCCACGTTCTTGAACCGCTCTTTTGCCTGGTCTATAGCAGCAGAGTCGTTATCCACAGCCAAAACCGATCTGTAACCCGTATTCTTCCACTTGTGCATGTCGCCGCCTCTGCCGCATGCTAGTTCCAACAGAGTTTTTCGGCTGCGTGTGTTTGTATCACTGAGACCCGCCAAGTCGTAGGCTTTTTTGTAGAGGCCGCCTTTTATCGTGTTGTGGAACTTTCTGACGGCGACGTGTTTTTCTACGCTTTCCGATTTTGCCTTTCTGTATCTATCTCTTTCCGCCTTTAGGAATTTGGGCTCTTCTTTTTTTACCATTCGCTGTGCAACGGCAAGATCCTTAGCACTTTCTTTTTTCTTGACGTCCACTTGGGAAAATCCCTTAGACGGAGCCATCGGCGCTTCGATGTCAAACTCAAAGTCTCCGAACATTGTTTATTTGGCTTTTAACAATACACCCTCTCTTTCCTTTAAGACCCTACCTCAAGGTATTTTTATCTCACCCAACAAAAATATCGGCATCCACCACGTGGATACCTTATTTCCGTCATAAATTATCGTCTAATTCGAGTAAGCCAGACCACCACGCCCGCTCACTATCTTCAACACGTTGTAACTCACCGCATAAGCGTACAAATTCAACTTAGAGTTCGTGCGCCACGTTGGTTGTACTAACTTACCGTCGACAGTAGACCACGGGGCCCTTTGCTCGTTCATATCGGCGTGACCAGGGCCAATGGCCTGGCTGGCGCTGCTTGCAATATTTGTAGCTTCTATAGAGTAATAGGGCACTCTCGGTGCGTTAGTGTAGTTGGTGTCGGCGGCGGTCGACTTGACGATGGCATTATTATAAACCGCAGGTTTTACAAATTTGTTTAGATTTAATTCTAAGTAAGCGTTGTCTATTCTTGAAAAGTTACACGTTCCAGAAGGTTGGAACTCTTCGGGGCGAAGAGCAAACGAATACACGTAAATGGGAACGTCTGGAACACCTCCGTGGAACTGATAAGGTTGAACTCTTCTAAAATAGGAACCTGGTCTCGTAGAAAATCTATCGTGACCGTTAATTTGTAACTTTGCGTCTTTCATCCACTCGTAAATGTCTGATTCGTCATTTTTTGTAATTTCACCAAAGTTACCCCATCTGTACTTAACTTGTTCATGCAGATTAACATCCGCACCAGTGTTAAACCCTGTACGTAAGTTACTGTCAGATGTAAAATTTAATCCGGTACCAGTATTACTCAAAGTAATATAGTCACCCTCTGGCGGTTCAAACACCCAAATTAGCTCTTTAACGGGATGGTTGAAATTTAAGCGCATTCTGTGGGAATAACTTGTTAGCGTCTCTTTTCCGTGAATTTGGAGCTGGTCTATCAAATACTCGTGCGACATTTGAGCAAAGCGTTTGCGTTCTTCAGTATCTAAATATATGTAATCGACGTACAGATTTGCCGTAAATTCAGAACCTGCAGTTACTAATGCCGTTTTCCAGTTAGTTGACAAATCACCGTGGCTAGTATTATCTAAGATACCGTCGGAGGCAAGACCGTTATAAGGTCCGTCGTTTTCTAATGATAATAAAGCGTTTGCTTGCCAATCGGCGTCGGTGGAGGTGTAAGGCCATATAACTAATTTAGCAACATCTTCAAAATTAAATATGACCTTAACCTCGTGATACTGCAACGCAATCAACGGCAAAGACAACCCTGGATTTCTATTAAACCAAAATTGAAGAGGTATGTAAAGAGTCTGAGCTCCATCTACCTGACCAGTAGAGTTCCAACCAGGAAGGCCGTGATATCCCACCATTTCATCGTAAGCCTTTTTCATCGAGTCGTCGTGGGTAAGCTGATTCCATATTTCAAACCAGCGCCCGTTGTGTTCGTCTATGGTGTCGCCTCCCAAGTTGATGCGAACGCTTTTAATAAGGCGGTGACCCACGTGATCAATCCACCTGCAACCAGTTGGCAATTGTGGAAGAGTGACCTGAAGGATCATGCTGTTGACGAGATCGCCGTTTCTGCTGATTGTGCAGGAAAGGTCGCTTTTGCCGAATCCGACTTTTCCCGAGAATTGCTGTTGAATGGATTCCATGGAGAAATTGGTGTGCCTTCTGTAGACGACCTTGAAGAATGTGATTTGGGGATCTCCAGTTAAATATACGTCTTGAGCTCCGTAAGCAGCGATTTGTAGTAATCCACCTCCCATTATTATTTATCAGTTTAATAAAGGACGAGATTTATTTTTATCGAAACGTCCGAATATTTCAAGTAATTTTCCTATATATATAATAAAGAATGACATCCTTCAGTAATAAAGTACTATACACAAAGGGTCACTTACAACATCACAGCATTACCATAACAGGAACCACTTCAGATACAACTAAAACTATTTCTTTCAGAGAACCCATATACAACGTGATATCAGTAGAAGCCGTACAAGGAATAATACACAGCGATAACGACGCCACCGACGACGACTGGATCCAAATAAAATGCCCCCAAGTTGAAAGAAGACTCGAAGGAAAACTCGGAACTGGTTATGATACAGGACTTGCCGTCGTAAGTGCGGGGACTATTTTTGGCGTAACACACGGAGCCCGATATTTTTCGAAACCTAAAGATAATTATTCGGAATTAACTATATCTCTTGAATTGGTGAGCTCTTCCGACTCCAATAAAACAACCTTAACTCTTGGAAAACCTTGGATTATAGAACTGGAACTTATATCAATAGGCGTCGCAACACATACCGATTGGAAAAATATACCCAGCCCCGCAGACAACCCAGACGATGCAAACAACGACAGAACGCACGATTATTTGCACCAACCCGAAACAATGGTGGTATTTTCTCCTAAAAAGAAAAAGAAAAAAGCAACTAAAAATAAAGAGTCCGTGAAATACCCAGAATCCTCTCCTAGCAACAGCAGTCTGTCACGCAGTTCCGTTGTAAAAGGTTCGCTTGGTGCTTTGGGTGTGGGGACTGCCTTAGCTTTTGGATTGAAATTTAAATAGTTATTAAAACCAAAAAATTCTGACTAAACGCCGATCCATGTTTATTTTATCCAGCTTTCTTATAAATAACTGATCCAACATATTCTTATTCCTTTTTGTATCATTATATCCTTCTTCATAAAATATCTTAATATTAGAAGCGTTGAAATCCAACAAATTATCTATTTGATACTTCTTACCCCAAATGTCAGGAGAAAAATTCAATATCGCATTCCTCCTCACCAACTTACCTTCCCCCCACAACGCTCCATCCAACGATAAAACATCTTTATAGTTTGTGGCAATATTACCAGAAAGTATAGGAATGTGACTCGACGCTATACAAGCATCTATAACATCCTCCTTATTATTAAATTCCGTTACATATGTTTTCTTTGGAAACGGTGTAAGTTGCGTTATCCCTATCTTAAGCCTTGAATAATCTATATCAAAATTTTTTGACAAAATTATATTCTTTGCCAATTCAGATCCCTTAGTCCAAAAATTATCATTTTCCTTTATTCCTTCCAATAAATCATCTATTATATTATCCATTTGAACACCTGTTATATTCGACGCCAAAAACATCGAACACCAACTACCCGCACTTATACCAGAAAAATCATATTGCGACATCTCATACCTCTCCTTCAAATATTTCGAAATTCCCGCCTGATAAAATACACCCAAAGCTCCAGACGTAAAATGTATCTCCCCTTCTATGTTATGTGGCCTAATTTGCTTTGGACTTATTATATTATCACCCAAATATAAAAAAATTGAAGTCAACTTCTTTATTAACATTTAATATTTAATTAACAACTTTATTTACAACTTCATTTACAAACCACTTCCCGAGGAAACCACGACCAATAAAAACGCAACCCCGTATCTTTTAACGGACTATAATCAATTGTCGTACAGTTGGCCTTACTATTAACAGTCTCAAGCGCCTTTTTTAACTCCAACGTAGAAATATCAACCGAACCCAACCACGTCGGCGACTCAAGGAGATGCTGTATTTTAAACGTTTTCGTCACGGGGTCTATCTCAGCGGCCACTATAAATAGCGTCTCTGGTATTTTTTGTTTTAACTTCATCGGCTGCCACGAAAGATAAAGGTCCTTATCTGTTCTGTGATTATTAAGGTATCTTTCAAAATCGTTAATTCCGTCATATAAATGCGAATATGAATCTACTCTGTATTTTTTATAATTTGTATCGCCATTTCCTATTAATGACGCCGCTGGTACCGATGATGTTAATATTTCAACCCAAGATTTGCTTATTGTCGATGCTTGAGAGTGTGTTATTCTATATAAATCATTTTGTGGATCTGGTTTATACTTCGTTTTTGGAACTGCTACATTTCCTCCACCATTTATTGAAACATAACAGTTTACCAGCCCCAATGCAAATACTATATATCTAAACATTAACAAAAACAAAGATTATTATAATAAAAATCCATATCTTTATGTCAAATAATATATTTTTACGCCATCTTTTTATTTTTCATAGAGGCTATATTGACCATTAATAAAATTAGCACAACCATAACCACCATCGACATTATTCCCAAATTCTTATCACTACCATTTTCATCAAATTCCAACGGTATATTCAAATCTTTAGAACTTATACCCAATTGCCCACTCGTATTTATAAAATTCAACAACGACGGCAACAACAAATCTCCCAACCCTACTTTCACTAAATTATACATTCTCATCTGCAACAACACTCCATCCTCCAAATCACTATTATACCTGCTAAAAAATAACTGCCACCCCAACAATATATTCAAAAATATAACTATTCCATTAAACATCCCACGTGTCATATTATTCCCATAAAATAATACAGGTATTATAGAACTCGGGTTTTTACTTTCATCAACCAAACTAACCGGCTTTGGTGTCGGCGTCTGAGATTGCTCCATCAAATCAAGCTTCGACTCCGTATTATTCAATACATATATCGTTATAGCTCCCATTAATATAAGCAAAACATGTATCACATTCCACTGCAAATCTTTACTCACAATATATATACCAGCCATTAAAATTAACATTTCAACTACCAACAATACTCGCACCATTCTCTGTTCCTTTTCCCTAATAACATACTTGTTTTCAGAACTATCCCAAACTCTCACACTAGAATACTTATTCACCAAATAAACAGACCACACGAAAAGTAAAACCATCAAACTAACCAATATGCTAAAATAATTTTCAGACCTATAACACTCTCTACAATTCGACCCAAACAATACAGTAGAACTATCATACAATACCCACACATCTGCGAGCATTGCTGCTATTCCCGTTATAGTCGAATTCACTCTACCACTTTGTCTGGTTATAAACGCCCTTTTATCACCATACCACGTGTACTCATCTTCTTCCGTAAATCTAGTTATATCATTCGTTAGACTTATCCAATCAAATAAATAACCCAAAAATGCCACAAATAATATCATCTTCGGATTCAAAAATCCACCTTTTTTACCAAACGCCAACCTCATAAAATAACCGCCCAATGAAATAAAACACGTTATTATAACTGCCGCTGTAATAATCATGCTATTTTTTTTATACCACTCCTCGTTATAAGTTTCGTCGTCAAAATACGATAGGGAAAACATCCCAATCGTTATCATCAATATTATTACACAATACGCCAACAACTTAGCCGTTTCATTCATATTTACATTATAATCTACATTATTTTTCTTACAAGACACTCAAGTCTTCCTTCCACAAATCACTTGGCACTTTACCCGCAAAGGCCCTCGCAAACTCCTCTTTTTTATCTATCTCTGCCCTCAACGCTGTAACTTTGTCTTCGCTCATACTTATCATCTTCATATCCAACAGATACGAGTAATCTCCATATTCATAATACCCATTTTGCTTGAAATACGCCACGATTTCCTGACGCTTCATCTTCATCATGTTCAGATTACCCTGACTCACCGCTTTGATGAATTTGATGCGGGATTTTGCAATCTCTATCTCCTTTGCGGTTTTAGACGCTATGTACTTGTAGCGCAGCTTGTAGAAATGAGACCGCACTCTGTAAAATTCCAACAGTATATCCTTTGGAGATTCCATATATCTAATCTCGCCACCTGGACTTATAACATACATATTCGTTGCATTCAACGTACTCGTCAATTTCATATACTCCTCCAACGCATTCTCATTCTCTACTCGCTCAAACTGCGCCAACACCCCCCTATCAAAATGAACTTGTATTTTCACCTGATGCTCCCCCGAATAATCGTCATACTTTGATATCTTACCTTCTGCCTCCATCTTCTTCAACATCTCTATGTAATCATCCGTCCACGTACCCACCGGAAGATCCGTCACCTCAATCACATCTTGACCTATCTTATGCCAAGACCCAACCGTCAACCATTTGTTTTTCGCCTTCTCATATATATCACCCGTAAACCCCTTATACCACGGTATCATACTATTCAACCCAACAACCTTCGTTTCATCGCCATCCGCAGCTATCAACTCTAGCAACAATCTCTTCAACTCAGCCGGATTGAAACACGGGCAATCCGTACTAAACCCCGTAGCTATACCTTTGAACCCATTCACCAACGCCAATGGCAGTACTGGAACGTAATACGTCGGCTCGATCGACTGCCCGTCATCATCCAAATACTTCAACGCAACTTCGTCATTCTTGTCAAACAACAACTGCGCATTTTCACTCAGGTGGGTAAATATATACCTCGGCGAAGCAGAATCCTTACCACCTTTTATCCGGGTCCCAAACTGCCCCGCCGGTTGAAGAAGATTCATATTCTTCGAACCCACAAAGCTTTGGGCCATCCCTATTATAGTCTCGTTCAAACTCATCTCCCCGTGGTGATAAGCCGCATGCTCGCTAATATAACCTGCCAACTGTGCGACCTTTATCTCCGTCTTTAGGTTTCGCTTAAAACACCCGAACAACACTTTTCGCTGTGATGGCTTAAGCCCGTCTACAACGCTCGGTATCGCTCGTCTTACGGCCGTATTAGCAAATATTACCAGCTCCTCGTCCACGAAACGTGTCGTGGTGAAATGCTTGTTCTTGTAATCGACTTCCACGGGATTTTCCAACGAGTTGCGTATCCACTCCTTGCGGCTATCCGAATAGTCCTTCGACGGGCCAAACGCCTTTATTATCGCTTGGTCGTCCTCATCGCACGATATACGATAGTCCAACACCTGCATCTTTTTGAAATACTCCTTCGCCTCCACTGAAGTACTCGTCCCCAATCCCTTGTAATATTTCACATTATAACCCGTTCCTCCATTTGTCTGCTCCTTCCACGTGGCGTAATCAGCCGTGTTGTAAAATTCAAGCGTCTCTCGGCCTCGCCTTGCCTTCACTATGGGTGTAAGCATTGCCGTTACAAAACCATTTACTTTCAACAACTCCGGCCAAAAACTATGAATGAAGTTTATCAACAACCCCTTTATGTGAAAACCATCATCATCCTGGTCCGTCATAACCATTATCTTACCATACCTCAACCCCGCAACTCCGTGGATATACTTCTTGCCAAATTGAAGACCCAATATGCGAACAATCGCCTGAATCTCCGCATTATCTGACAACTTCTTCGCAGTCACATCCCTCGTATTCAACAACTTGCCCTTCAACGGAAATACACCATAGTAATCCCGCATCCGTGACTCCAATCCAGAAATTGCCATCGACTTCGCACTATCACCCTCCGTCAAAATCAACGTACACTTAGCAGAATCAGCCATACTGTTACCCGCCTTATTCGCATCATTCAACTTCGGTATATCCGTCAGCCGACCTCGCTTCGCCCTCGGCGTCTTCAACGCCTTCATCTCCCTCGCCTTCGCCGTCGCCAATACAGCATCCATTATACCCAACTTCTCAACTCGCTTCACAAAAGCATCCTCCAATGGCCACCTGTTTCGGAAATCTTTCCACGGTGTTATCAGCTGGTCCTTACTTTGACTGCTAAACTTTGGATTAGGCACCGTCGTATTCACAAATACCATCAACTGAGCTTCCACCAACTTACCTGGAACCGTCAAATCCTTATGCTTTGCCGCCAGGTTCTCCCCTATCTTCTTACAAAGAGGACGTGTTACAAGGTCAACGTGGGTTCCTCCATCTCGTGTATGACAACCATTCACCGTCGATATCTGAACGAAATCATCGTACGGATTTGCCGCTATGCAAACCTGCCAATCGTCCATTACCGCAAAGGCTCGTGGTATCGCTTTCTTATCTCGCCCAAGATAAAGGTCCACATAATCCTCAAACGTCTTCGTCGAAATCTTCTTCCCGTTTATGCTCAAACTCACCTGCTTTCCGCACAATCCCGATATTTCCGTGGCTCTCTGCTCCAGAACTTTTTGCGTGCTGTTGCTCGACATATTCTCCATGTCAAAACGAGCGAAATCTGGCTTCGCCGTTATTTTAACATAGTTCCGTGCCGACTTTGTCTTCTTGATCTTGGGCGCCGTACAGTCAGCCATATTGTTACGCCAAACTTGAAGATACTCCTCGCCATTATTGACGATTTTCACTTCAAACTCTTTGCTAAATATATTCGCCGCCTTCGCTCCAATACCATTCGTACCCGCTCCTTCACGCTGCTCCGTATCATCGTAATTTGAACTCGTCAACATCTTGCCAAACAAAAATTCAGGAAGATAACAATTCCCCACCCGATGCTCCACCAACTGGATTCCACGACCATTATTCTCGACCACAAACCCTTCGTCACTAAAGGTAACCTTGCACTCCGTCAACGTGTCGTCACGCTTCGCCTCATCTAAGACGTTCGTTATCAACTCGTCAAACAACTTACATATACCTGGATTGTACGTTAGGTCCTTAAACACCATCTTTTTCTCCGCTTCATCATACACCCAACACGGCTTTCGCACATTCGACATGTCGCCAATGTACATCCCCGATCTATTGAGTACATGCTCTCGTGGAGTAAATGAACGGTACTGGTCTTCTACGGTTCGCTTCTTCGGTGGCATCTTGTTTATTCCTTACAAGCACTGTTCTTTTAAACCTGTTAAATCCTCGGGGTCCCCCCCCTGGGTATTTTTTTCCACGGTCATTCGTATCGTATGTTCCACGTAGAAAACGGAGCATCATACAAGACATCTTCGGCGCTCCCATCGAAGGACAGTTCGGACAGCTTGTACCAATTCATTGCGTAACTCGTACCCACCATGTAACGAACTTTTCCCGACTGATTTCTCGTTCCTCTATGCCACGTTCGCTTGTCTCTTATTATAACCGTGCCTTTTGGGTAATTACATCTGTGTGTTTCTCCTATGTACTTATCTTCTATTTCTCCATCTTCCCCCATTTCAAAATACATATTCAAGTGGCTCTCCGGGACCATCTCCAAACTGCCGTTCGACTCGTCTGTATCCTGTAAATAAGTGTTCACTATTATTTGAACAGGAGGTCCCGGCGAGCCAAAATCTCGTATCGTGCTTATCGGATGAAAATGCGTACAATCCATATGAAACGGCTGATCTTGAAAAGCTCTATTCGCATTACACGTATATGAATACATATAATAACTTTTACCAAACACTTCCCGCAAAATACCATGGATATCGCCATTTAACACTATTTCTTCCGGAATTTCCTGCCCCTTACTCGGCAACCGCAACTGATCATGCCCTTTTATATAATTATACGGCAAATCTTCACTTTCTTCAATACTTTTATTCAAATACCCCGCCAACTTATCACAGGTCTCGCCACTTATTAACGAAGGTAATACCGTATATCCTTTCTTATACAAGTCTTCTATAGACATTATATAAGAAGCGAATTTATATCTTTATTATTTCTTTATTACTTGTTTTAAATACTAAAAAAATACCCCAACTCGCTCAACCTCTTCGAATCATTCATCTGGCTTATCGTCGAAAAATCTCCAATATACCTGTACTTTTACAAATAATTGAACCAAAACCTTCGCTAGTTCAATACTTTCAAACAAATACCTCCCTACTAACTTGTCACCTGTGTTAGCCTTATAGATAACGACCCGAAAATATATTTAAGGACGCTGCACTTATTAATAGAAGTATAAGCAAAAAGTATAACACATGGATGACAATAAAAACCAATGGAGAAATCTAGTGTGTGATACTATGAGCGTGATTAATACAATATCAAATAATAGTGGAATAACACCCTTGAAGGCTATAAAGGAGTTAATTGACAATAGTATCGATAATGAAGCGAGACAAATTGCAGTGGTTGAGCGTTCAACTGTAGAAGACTGGTTGTGCGTTGTGGATGATGGTAGTGGTATGACGCCTTCTATGTTAAATAATGCTTTTGTTTTGGCACGTCAGCGACCCAAAGTTCAAGGGGAACCCCCTAGAATAGGTAAGTTTGGATTTGGTGCAAATACTTCAGTACATTATTTATCAACAAACCATAATCAAGTAACTAAAATAATAGTATTTAGTTCTACTGGTAATGGAACTGTTGCGTGCATTGAGTATAAAAACCATATGGGCAAAGATGCCAAGCTTAAAGATAGGGCGTTTAACACCTCTCAGGAATTGCAGGATAAGTACAAATCTATTAATATAAACAAACAGTGTCTAAAAATGATGCCAAAGCTAGATAAGAACGGAACGGCGATATTTATTGAAGTAAACCGTGTTCATCTCGATGAACTGCGGTGTATTTTTAATAACGAAGTTCCAACGGTTATTCCAAAAAGGCACGAGCGTCTGGAACTCACATACCCGGGATATTTTGATAAAGGCGGAAAACTTTTATGGAGAGACGGAATTACAGGCGATGAAAATGTAATAGTGCCTTATGACCCACATCGTGACACTTTGTCTAAAGAAGAACAAGTTATAGCTAGAAAAATTTATCCCGTGGATGTCTATAGAGACAATTCGTCAGGTTTACATACATTTGTATGTAAAGTAACGGATGGAAAGAAATATTTTAAAAAATGTAACGAACATAGGGCGCTTAAAGAGCAGGATTTTCCGGAAGATCCCGACACTACTAAACTTTCACACCTTGGTAGTATTAACATAAAAGTGGCTAAACTAAAAGCTAATCCTTCCGAGGAACAAACTTTGAACGAGGATGAGCTAAAATTATTTAGTTATGACGGTAAATTTGAAAACTGGAGTAAGGATGCGACAAAAGAGGCTGGTGCTTCTATCCGCCCTCTTTTAGAAAGATGCAGCCATGTTATAGGAAGTTTGGACCTTGGTGGTCAAATACGTTCGGATAACATAACCGCAGCGTTTGCCAATTTATACCCTGCGAATGTCAGTTTCGAGGGTAATTTCGATGATATAATGGGAGTGCAAGCAAATAAAGGGTCTATTGAGCCAAAAAAGGATGTATGGAATCAGCTTACAAAGATAATTTCATTGTGCAGAAAGGACCTTAAAAATCTGACAGAACCCAAACCGCCACCGCCGCCACCGCCACCGCCACCGCCGCCACCGCCGCCACGGCCACCGCTTGCTCGAATTCAAATTGAGGGCATCCCGAGCGGAGGGTTTAAGGTCGCAATGTCAGCGGAAGGAGCTTTGCCAAAAAGTCAAGAACTGAAAATTAGAGTTTCTTA
>MDSZ01016175.1_pt1 | contig 15177 bp, 15 predicted proteins | sample 811201 | NCBI WGS metagenome assembly MDSZ01 (sample SAMN05326647, study PRJNA326480) | marine metagenome | isolation source: seawater | place: Indian Ocean: North | collected 2010
AAATCAATGGAAGGTGTGTCATTCTTGATTCTAAAAGAGACATTGCCAGGTTAGTAGTGAAAGGCTGGACTGTTGATCTAGCGAGTCAAGTTGGATTGTCCCTCAAAGATGACTTATCTCGAAGAGATTACACAATAAATTCAATTGCTATAACCTTTGACCCTTCGCCAAAAATATTTGATCCAAATAATGGAATTGATCATTTGAAGGATCGGAAACTTATTGCAGTGAGTGAGAAAAATTTAATTGAAGACCCATTGCGCCTATTGCGAGGATTCCGATTGAGTGCAGAACTAAATCTTCAGCTAGATCTAAAGACAATTTCTTGGATCAAAGCTCATAAATCTTTATTAAAGAATGTCGCAAGAGAAAGAATTAAATTTGAGCTCGAAAGGCTTGTAAATGGTTTATGGGCTGACGAAGTAGTACAACGTTTGCAACAAATTGGATTGTTAGATCCTTGGTCCTCTAAAAAAAATGATTTAAAAACTTGTTCGCTACCTTTAAAAAATATTTCTACTTTGAATGCCAATGAGAAAGAAATTGCTTTGCCTCTAATTTTCTTGATCAAGCTATTAAGCAATGAAGGTTTAAACAACTTAGGCTTTAGCAGGAAGAAAGTTAAACAATGCAATCTTTTACGTTATTGGCATTCTAGAAACGATGGCTTTGCTTTTAAAAGTTTGAGTGAATTAGATAGAATTCAATTACATAAAGACCTAGAGAATATACTTCCAGCCTTAATTCTCCAACTTCCAACTAGTGATCAGGAGCAATGGCTAATTCGTTGGAGAAATGCTAAAGATCCTCTCTTTCATCCTTTTTCACCTTTAGATGGAGATACATTAAAAGCGATTTGTAATGATCAGCAAGGTCTATGGATTGGGCAATTAATGAACTTTCTCTGCAAGGAAAATGCCTTTGGCCGTATAAAAAATCGAGAGGAGGCATATGAATTATCTCTTAACTGGTGGAAACAAAATCAACCTTTTTATGATTAACTACTGACAAGGAATTCAGTTTTTACTGATGCGGTTCATTTCCCATATGCTTTCTTTATCATGAGTGTTCGTCTTTACATCGGTAACTTGCCGCAAAATTTGAAGAACAAAGAGCTTGAATCACTCTTTGCAACTGTTGGTAAGGGTATTCGGTTTAAAGCCGTCTTAGATAGGGATACAAAGGCATGTCGGGGTTTTGGCTTTGCAAATATCGAAGATGAGAAGGTTGCTAATGAAGTTATTGAGCAATTTAATGGTCATGAGTTTCAAGGAAATAAGTTGAGGGTCGAACGTTCAGAGCGTAAGGACTCAAATAATGGAGGCAGACGGAATAATGCAAATGGTGGAAATAAGTCAAAAGGTTCACCACGTAAAGATGTAAAGAAGGTTGTTCATAGTGATGCCCCAATTACAGAAGCACCTGATCCAAGATGGGCTGGTGAATTATCTAAGTTAAAGGAACTTTTGGCTAATCAAAAAACAGCTGTTTGATTTCGGCGTTTGATTAGGCCTGTAGTATCTATTTTGTTTGAGCAATTAAGTAGGAGACAGGAATCTCTAACATTTTTACCCATTTGTTTACGTATGCTCGATTATTGAAAACATCGTAGTCAAGTCTTTCAATTGAATTAAGTATGCCTCTATAAAGTCTGAGAGAAGTCCATACAGGCCATCTTGCATCTGGAGAAAGCCATCTGATGCCTGCTTCTGATCGTTCAAACCATTCTCTGGCTCGTTCTAATTGAAATGCCATTAGTTCTTTCCATGCTGAATTAATTGTTCCTGCCATTAATTCACTTTCTGAATAACCAAACTTTTCGAGGTCTTCTTGTGGAATGTAGATTCTCCCTCTAGATCTATCTTCCCCTACATCTCTGAGAATATTAGTGAGTTGATTTGCGATACCAAGAGCTACCGCTGCTTCTGATGGGTCTGGGATTTCACTCCAAGGAGCATTTGTATATGCAGGGTCAATACCCATGACATTTTGAGTCATTAAGCCTACTGTTCCAGCGACTCTATAGCAATAAAGTTGAAGTTCTTTAAAAGTAGAGTATCGATGTAGATTTAGGTCCATTCTTTGTCCATCAATCATATCTATATATGGTTGAATAGATTGAGGGAAAAGTTCGATAGTGTCTGACATAACGGCATCTAACTCATCTTTCACTTCGCCTGAGAATATTGCTCTAGTTTTTAATTCCCATTGATCTAGTCTTGAAGCTAATTCTTCTTTTGATCTTGCTTGTGCTTCCGCACTATCCATAAGCTCATCAGTTCGTCTACACCATACATAAATTGCCCAAATTGCTTTTCTTTTGGTTGGTGGAAGTAAAAGAGTGCCTAGATAAAAGGTTTTAGCCCATTTTGCAGTTTCTTGTCTACATATTTCATAAGCAGCTTCAAGATTTTTTCGATTTGAATTATTCATTACAGCTAATTAGATTCAGTCTGCTTTGAAATTAGAGATTTTTCACTTTTATTATTAGATAATCTTTTTATAGACTTATTTATTTTTTCAGCACAGAGTTTCCCGCTTAGAACAGCACCTTCCATTGAAGCTAAATATTTTTGCATTGTATAATCTCCGGTAAGGAAAAAGTTAGTAATAGGCGTTTCTTGATTTGGCCTCAGCTCTTGACAGCCAGGGATTGCTTTGTAAACAGATAATGGCGTTTTTACGATTTTATATTTTCTCAAATTAGCTTGATTTGTCCCTGTAAAATGAGTTGGAAATAACTTTTTAAGCTCTTCCATTGTTGCGTTTATTATATCTTCTTCACTTCTTGAAATCCAGTCTTTCGCTGGTGCGAAAACAAGCTCTAACATTGATCGATCAGGATCTTCATACTCCTTGCATGTGTTACTCATGTCCGCATAAACACTAAGCAAGGGAGAACGACTAAATAGTAAATGATCTATATCAGTTAACTTTCTATCGAACCATAAATGAATATTGATTACAGGAACTCCTTTTAGACCTTCTAATTTCCTAAATGCTTCAATTCCTTGCCATTCTTTGGGAACCATTAATTTGAATAAATCTACAGGCAATGCACTGACAAATGCATCAGCATTTATTTCATCACTCGTTTGATCTTTATTGCTTTGAATTGTAAAACTTTTAACTGAACAGTCTTCATTTAAATTGATTTTTTTAAGAGGTTTATTCATGTGAACTTCACCACCCTTTGATTCAATATATTCAACTAATGGATTGCATAATCTTTCTGGTGGTGATCCATCTAGAAACGCCATTTTGGATCCATTTTTTTCTTGTAGAAATCTATTTAAAGCAGTTAGTAAAACCGTAGAAGATATTTCATCAGGATTGATAAAGTTTAACGCTTTGCTCATTGCAATAAAAACTTCGTCATTAACTCTGTCAGGTATGTTGTGAAGCTTGAGCCATTCGCTCCATGACATCTTGTCGCATTCTTCTACGTAATCTTGCCCTCTTAACATTGCAGGAACTAGTCCAATTCCAAATAAAATTTTTTCTGGCCAACTAAGCATGTCATTGTTATTTAAAATTGCTGCTACTCCATTGATAGGTGCAGGTAGATCCGGGAAATCAAATCGACTATATGTTCCAGGTTCTTCGGGTTGATTAAATATCATCGAATGACTTTTCCATTGCAAGCGATCCTCAATGCCTAGTTCTTTAAAGAGTTGAAGCATATTTGGATATGCTCCAAAGAAAATATGTAGACCAGTTTCATACCAATCTCCATCTTCGTCTTTCCAGGCAGCAATTTTTCCACCTAGAACGTCACGAGCTTCAAATACAACCGGGGTATGACCCTGGTCACACAAGTATTTCGCACAGGACAGACCTGCTAAACCAGCTCCTGCAATAGCAACACGCATACTTTTTTCGATATTGAATGCAACTTTAGTTAAAAAGAGCTCTAAACTTAAATTTATATTCAATTATTTTGATTAATACTCCATCATTCGCAATCATTTTTTTTATGACAGATGCTCTCATTAAGTGCACTACAAGACATGTTCGGATATTTACCGCAAGATATGAGAACGAAGAATTAATTCAAGATGCTGATCATTTGACTCTTGATTTAGATCCTGATAATGAATTTTTATGGGACGAAAAAGCTGTAACAAAGCTTCAGACATATTTTACAAAGTTGGTTGACTCTTTTGTAGGGCAAGATTTGAATGATTATTCATTAAGAAAAATTGGATCTGATATTGAGTCCAAAATACGTGAAATGCTTCAAGCTGGTGAATTGAGTTACAACCCTGATTGTCGTGTCCTAAATTATTCCATGGGACTCCCTAGAACTGAAAATTTACTGTGAGTCGACCTCCTTATCGATCTTCTAGATCTGGACGCTTTAAATCCAGCCGATTGGATAGTAGAGACCAGAATGATTTTTATCGCAAAGATGGTTTTGATCAAAATCGTACAGCACGTGAATTCAGACAAGGATCCTTGCCGAGCGCAGGTCCAAATGGCATTAAAATCAATACAGGGACTATTGCTGTTCTTGCGGGGGTTCTTGTGCTAGGCGTTGGCATAGGCAGTGCAATTACAAGTACTACTCAAGGAGGGGAGGGCAACATTGCAAGTCAACAGCAATTAGATATGGCGGTTCCTGACCCAGAGTTCTGCAGGCAATGGGGAGCAAGTGCTTTTGTTATAGATATTGAAATGTATACAACATTAAATCCCTCAACAAGCTTTGTAACTCAACCTTCTTTGCAGCCAGGTTGTGTCATTCGACGAGAAAATTGGTCTTTGCTCCAAAAACAGGGAGCAATTACTAATGAAGATGTACGAGAATGCAAACAGCGTATGAATACTTTTGCTTATATAGGTTCTATTAGAGATAAACCAATTGTTCGTTGTGTATACCAGGCTGATGTTAATGACAATAAATTTATTATTAAAGGCGTGGAAGAAGATGGAATAAGAATTAATCAGGAAGCTATTCAGTTTTAATCTTTTGATTTCTTAATGGACTATCCCAACTAGCAAAAACAGGCAGAATTTCTGTAGTAAAAGCCATTGCAGCTCTTGATGTGTAGCGATTTGGGTTGTTAATTAATTTCAGCTCTCGTTTTACTTCTAAATCTGCAACGTTTGGTTTGTGAACTGTTCCAGCACTTAACTCTCTTTCAATAGATACAACTGGGAGGAATGCAGCTCCTAATCCAGATTGAACTGCATTCTTTATTGCTTCTAGAGAATTTAGCTCCATTTCAATTCGAAGTCGTTGTACTTCCAACCCAGATTGTGTAAGTAATTGATCAACTACTTTCCTAGTGGTTGATTGTGAATCTAGAGTGACAAAATCTAGTTTGTATAAATCTTCTTTCGTTAATTCTTTTTTCTTTGAAAAAGGATGCTTCGTTGGAAGAACAAGCGCTAATTGATCATTTGCATAAGGTGTTATTTCCAATAATTCGCTAAGTTCTTGTGGCAGTTGACCCCCAATAATTGCTAAATCAAGTTGCCCATTTGCAACACTCCAACCAGTTCTCCTAGTGCTATGAACCTGTAGTTGCACAGATACATCAGGGAATTTTTGTCGAAACAGGCCAATCATTCTTGGCATTAAATATGTTCCCGTTGTTTGACTTGCTCCTATTGTTAAAGATCCACCTTTGAGATTATGTAAGTCTCCAATTGCTTTATAGGCTTCGTCGCATTTGCTAAGAATTTGGTCACAATAATTCAGCAGAAGTTTTCCTGCTTCAGTTAATTGAGCTTTACGACCACCTCTATCAAATATTGCAATTTCTAATTGCTTTTCAAGATTCTGAATTTGTAGGCTTACTGCTGGTTGAGTTACATATAGAGTTTCTGCAGCTTTTTTAAAGCTACCCTCATTGACAATTGCTTTGAGGATGCGGAGTTGATCTAGAGTGAAGGGCAGTTCGGCCATGGCAGCTGCCTAAGCAGCAAAATACATTCCAAACTTTACGATCCAATTGACCGTCACTTAGGGTCAAAGAATTTTAAGGAGATCTTCTGCCACAAATGTTTTCAGAAGGGATTCACCACTCAAGCTTTGTAATGATTTTTTTAATCATTGGTTTTGCAGTAATTCATAGTGGTGGTGCTGCAATTAGGAAAAAAGCCGAAAACATCGTTGGACCAAGGGTTTGGAGATTAATTTTTGCATTAGCAAGTATTCCCTCTGCATTGGTATTAGTTTTATATTTTTTAGCTCATAGATATGACGGACTTCGTCTATGGAATATTCAAGGACTTACTGGCGCAAATTATTTGATTTGGATTTTCACTGCAATTAGTTTTTGGTTTTTATATCCAGCAACTTACAATCTTCTAGAAATACCTGCATTAAGTAAGCCAACTGTTCGATTGTATACAAAGGGTATTATTAGAATTTCTAGGCATCCACAAGCGATTGGTCAAATTATTTGGTGTATTGCTCATGGCCTTTGGATTGGAAGTAGTTTTATGCTTGTCACTTGTTTTGGTTTAATTGCGCATCATTTGTTTGCCATTTGGCATGGCGATCGACGGTTGAAAGAAAGATTTGGAGCAGAGTTTGAGGAAATCAAGAGAAATACTTCAGTAATTCCTTTTTTTGCAGTTATAGATGGAAGACAAAAATTGAAACTAGAAGAATTTTTAAGACCTTCTCAACTAGGCATATGCATTGCAATAGCTTTCTTTTGGTGGGCGCATCGTTTTATTCCGGTTGGGTCAGAAGTGTTTCTCTCTTCCAATTTCTCAGAACTGTTCCCATGAACTGTCTAAACTCCAATTGTTTGAATCTAGAGAATGCAATCGCCAGCTGAAGTTGCATGGTTAATTCCATTGCTGCCTTTATTTGGAGCAGTTTTATCAGGATTGGGATTAATTGGTTTTAACCGATTTCTCAATCAACTTCGTAAACCAGTTGCAATTACTTTAATTAGTTGTGTTGGGGCATCAGCCGTATTGAGTTACGCAGTCTTGGTTGAGCAAATATTCAATGTTCATCGGGTTGAGCATCTTTTTGTATGGGCTAGTGCTGGAGAATTTACTTTGCCTATGGGTTATGTAGTCGACCCTTTAGGAGCTGTAATGCTTTCTTTAGTAACGACTATTGCTCTATTAGTAATGATTTATTCCCATGGCTATATGTCGCATGACAAAGGGTATGTTCGGTTTTTTACTTATTTAGCCTTATTTAGCAGCTCTATGCTTGGCTTAATTATTAGTCCAAATCTGCTTGAAATATATGTTTTTTGGGAATTAGTTGGTATGTGCTCATATCTTTTAGTTGGCTTTTGGTATGACAGAGAAGGGGCAGCTCATGCTGCACAAAAAGCATTTGTAGTTAATAGAGTCGGAGATTTTGGCCTTTTGTTAGGTATTCTTGGTCTCTTTTGGGCTACTGGTAGTTTTGATTTCAATGGTATTGCTTTAGGACTTAAGAATGCAATTGATGCTGGCAATGTTCCAGTTTGGGCAGCATTGATACTTTGCTTTTTGGTTTTTATGGGACCAATGGCTAAGTCGGCTCAATTTCCTTTGCATGTATGGTTACCAGACGCGATGGAAGGCCCAACTCCTATATCTGCATTGATTCACGCTGCAACTATGGTTGCTGCAGGAGTATTTCTTGTTGCAAGGCTTGAACCGCTTTATCAACAATTCCCATTTATTGGATTATTAATAGCAATTTGCGGAACCATAACTTGCTTTTTAGGAGCTTCTATAGCTCTTACTCAGATGGATTTGAAAAAAGGTCTTGCATATAGCACTGTTTCCCAATTGGGTTACATGATGCTTGCGATGGGTTGCGGCGCTCCAATTGCTGGCATGTTCCACTTAGTTACTCATGCTTTCTTCAAAGCAATGTTGTTTTTGGGATCAGGTTCAGTAATTCATGCAATGGAGGAAGTTGTTGGGCATGAACCAATTTTGGCTCAGGATATGAGATTGATGGGAGGTCTCAGGAAAAAGATGCCTATTACATCGGCGACATTTTTAATTGGGTGTATAGCTATTAGTGGCATTCCTCCTTTGGCAGGCTTTTGGAGTAAAGATGAGATTCTTGGGGAGGCTTTTAATACATTTCCACTGCTTTGGGGCATAGGCTTCTTGACTGCAGGAATGACAGCTTTTTATATGTTCAGGCTGTATTTTTTAACTTTTGAGGGTAGTTTCCGGGGAAATAATAAAGATCTTCAGAGTGAATTGTTGATTTCTGCGGGTAAAGATCCAGAAGAATTGGAAGAACATGCAATTGGTGTAATCCATGAGTCTAAATGGCCAATGACAATGCCGTTAATAGTTTTAGCAGTTCCTTCAGTGCTCATAGGATTTTTAGGTATGCCTTGGAATAATGCTTTTGCGAAATTACTTGATCTTCAAGAAGCTCAAGAAATCGGACAACATTTTGCCTGGAGTGAATTTTTGCCATTAGCAATAGCTTCTGTAGGAATATCTCTTTCTGGAATATCTATAGCTGTTCTAGCTTATTATTTGAAACGGATTGATTTAAAGAAAGCAGTAGTAGATAAATTTCCATTGGTAAACTCTTTCTTCTCTAACAAATGGTATTTAGATGATATAAATGAGAAGATATTTGTTAAAGGTAGCCGAAAGCTTGCTAAAGAAGTTTTAGAAGTAGATGCAAAAGTTGTTGATGGAGTGGTAAACCTTACTGGCCTTTTAACTTTAGGCAGTGGAGAAGGTTTGAAATATTTTGAAACTGGTAGGGCTCAATTTTATGCTCTGATTGTTTTTGGTGGTGTAATTGCTTTAGTTGCTCTCTTTGGAGTTTTAGGGACTTAACTCTAGAAAAGAAGATTGAATTGTGTGTCATCCCCTATCGAATGGATGCGAGAACTGTAAGTATTTCTACACTCAAAAAAGTGGATTGAATCTTACGAAGTGCTTGAATACCTGCCAGTGTCAATTTGGGCAACAATAACTGGGCTTGTTCCAGAGCCTATTGGTGCAGATTTTCCTTGGTTAAGTCTTTCGATTTTCTTTCCTATTTTAGGTTCACTTCTTGTCCCATTTATCCCGGATGATGGTGAGGGCAAGCAAGTTAGATGGTATGCATTAGGTATAGCTTTAGTTACTTTTTTAATTACTGTTGGCGCATATTTAAAAGGTTATGACCCTTCTGAACAAGGGTTACAGCTTTCGGAGAAAGTTGATTGGTTGCCTGGATTAGGCCTTGTTTGGGCTGTTGGTGCTGATGGAATGTCAATGCCTTTAATACTCCTTACAAGTTTTATTACTGCATTAGCAGTTCTTGCTGCCTGGCCAGTCAGTTTTAAGCCGAAACTGTTTTTCTTTTTGATTTTGGCAATGGATGGAGGGCAAATTGCTGTCTTTGCTGTTCAAGATATGCTTTTATTCTTTTTGGCATGGGAATTAGAACTTTTGCCAGTTTATTTGTTATTAGCTATTTGGGGTGGGAAAAAAAGACAATATGCTGCGACTAAATTTATTATTTATACAGCAGGAAGTTCATTATTTATTCTTTTGGCAGCTCTAGCAATGGGCTTTTTTGGAGGTGGATCACCTAATTTTGAATTTACTCATCTTGCTAACCAAGATTTTGGTACAGGATTTCAATTGTTATGTTATGCAGGATTATTAATTGCTTTTGGGGTAAAGCTACCCGTTGTTCCATTACATACTTGGTTGCCAGATGCGCATGGAGAGGCTACTGCACCTGTTCATATGCTTTTAGCTGGAATTTTGTTGAAAATGGGTGGGTATGCACTCTTGAGATTTAATGCTCAATTGCTCCCTTTGGCTCATGCACAATTTGCTCCTTTATTGATAGTTCTTGGAGTTGTAAATATTATCTATGCGGCACTTACTTCATTTGCACAGAGGAATCTTAAAAGAAAAATTGCATATAGCTCTATAAGTCATATGGGATTTGTGCTTATAGGGATTGGAAGTTTTAGTTCTCTAGGTACTAGCGGTGCGATGCTTCAAATGATTAGCCATGGATTAATTGGAGCTAGCTTATTTTTCTTGGTAGGTGCCACCTATGACCGAACTCGAACTCTGCAACTTGATGAAATGGGGGGTGTAGGACAAAAGATGAGAATTATGTTTGCATTGTGGACTGTTTGTTCTTTAGCATCACTCGCGCTTCCTGGTATGAGTGGCTTTGTTTCAGAGTTAATGGTATTCACTGGATTTGTAACGGATGAAGTTTATACACTACCTTTTAGAATTGTTATTGCAGGATTGGCAGCCATAGGAGTCATACTCACTCCTATTTATCTTTTATCAATGCTACGAGAAATCTTTTTTGGTAAGGAAAACGTTGAATTTTTATCAAACAGAGAACTGGTAGATGCTGAACCTAGGGAAATTTACGTTATCAGCAGCCTTCTTGTTCCAATAATTGGCATTGGTTTATATCCAAGATTAATGACTGAAACATATACAGCTTCAATAGATGGATTGGTTCAACGGGATATGGCTGCAATAGAAATAGTTAATCAGACAACAAAAGATTCTTCTTCGGCTAAAAAGTTCTACTTATCTAATAGTTCTGCTCCAGCAATGTAGTTTGAAGCTATGACCTTATGAAAAATACAGATCTCATAACTTAGTAATTTTTTGAACTTGCGTTTATATAACTTTTCCGTATTTTTTGGGAGTAATAATTTTTTACGATGAAACAAGTTAATTTTGCAGTAATGCTTGGTCTTGCTTTGTTGACCGTTTACTTCACCTTGGAGAACACTTCAGCTACTACTGTGAATATTGTTCCAGGAGTATCTACCTCTCTTCCATTGCCAGCATTATTGCTTGTAGCTGCTGGTATAGGTGCTTTAGGGGCTTGGTTGTTTGCTGGTTGGAGTGGAATGCTTAGAAAAGCCGATATTTTAGAAATAGAGAATTCTAAAAAACGTATTCAAGAGCTTGAAATCATTAATTCGAATCAAAATAATATTTTGCCTTTTATCAAATTTCCAACAAGCAAATATATAGATAAAGATGTTGCTTAACAAGTTTTTCTAGCATTAAAGATCTAAGACAGTTAAGTTCTTATCAGAGCAGGTGTTTGTTTGCTTATTGAAGTGCCTAAAACTGCAGCATCTGGAGCAAGGTTTGCAATTCGCCTTTTGCAGGATGCTGCTGAGAAGGGGGAAATTGATCCCTGGGATATTGACGTCATTACTGTAATAGATGGTTTTTTAGATCAATTAAGCCAAAGGATACAAATCCCTCAAAAGACAATTGATCAAATTTCAAAAGGTGGAGGTAGTTTCGAAAAAGATTTAGCTGAAAGTAGTGAGGCTTTTTTGGCTGCCTCAGTTTTAGTAGGTTTAAAGGCAGAAGTTCTTGAGTCAGAAACTTTTCCGGTAGAAATTATTGGTGAAGAGGAAGAATTAGATTTTGCAGAACAAGGTTGGTTAGATCCCCGCATGGATTTACCTCAGTTTCCTGAGCGTCATCTTTATCGTCGGCTAGTTGCCCCCCCTCCATTAAGGCGATCGGTTTCATTGGGCGAATTAATTGAACAACTTGAAACTATTGCGGAAACACTCGAAGCTGACGAATTGAAAAGGAGAAATCGTAGAAAAGAAAAACGGCTTAGTGAAAGACAAATAATTGATCAAGTGTCTTCCCTTGCACACAGAGAAAAGTTACCCGAAACAACAGCTGCATTAGGTCTATTTTTAAATAATTGGGAGCCAGGTTTACATTGGATAGATTTTGATTGTCTTGTTAATTGTTGGCGAGATGCTGCTTCTGATGACCTAGATACCGATCGAATAGGGGTGTTTTGGGCCCTTTTGTTTTTATGTTCTCAAGGAAAAGTTGACCTAGAACAAGATGAGTTTTTGTATGGAAAGTTAATGTTAAAAAGAGTTTTAGCTCCAGGGTCTGTTACGCAACTTCCTTTACAAAAAGTTAACGTGCCAGATGGTTCTCCGGCTGCAGCTTAGTGGAAGAGTTTAATAACAGTTTAATTTGGCTTTATTCAATGAGGTCACGACGCCTATGAAGGCGATGATCCTGGCAGCTGGTAAAGGCACTCGTGTGCAGCCGATCACTCACGTGATTCCAAAGCCAATGATTCCTATTTTACAGAAGCCTGTTATGGAATTTCTGTTGGAATTGCTTAAAGAGCATGGATTTACTGAAATAATGGTTAATGTTTCTCATTTAGCTGAAGAAATTGAGAATTATTTTCGTGATGGACAAAGATTTGGCGTTGAGATTGCATATAGTTTCGAAGGACGCATTGAGGATGGCGAATTAATTGGGGATGCTCTTGGATCTGCTGGAGGATTAAAAAAGATTCAAGATTTTCAAAATTTCTTTGATGATACTTTTGTTGTTCTCTGTGGAGATGCATTAATTGATTTGGATCTATCTAAAGCAGTAAAGCATCATAAAGAGAAAGGGGCTTTGGCAACTTTGATAACGAAACGAGTGCCCAAAGAAAACGTGAGTAGTTATGGTGTAGTTGTAACGGAAGATGATTACCGAGTTAAAGATTTTCAGGAAAAACCATCTATTGAAAGTGCTTTAAGCGACAACATTAATACTGGAATTTATCTTTTTGAACCTGAAATATTTGATCATATTCCTTCAAATCAACCATTTGATATAGGTGCAGATCTTTTCCCTAAGCTTGTAGAAATGAAAGCCCCATTTTATGCTTTGCCAATGGATTTTCAGTGGGTTGATATTGGCAAAGTTCCTGACTATTGGAAGGCAATTAGAAGTGTACTTTTGGGAGAATTGCGTCAGATTGATATTCCAGGTAAAGAGGTGAGGCCTGGGATATTTACTGGCTTAAATGTTGCAGCTAATTGGGACAAAATTAATGTTGAAGGTCCAATATATGTAGGAGGAATGACTAGGATTGAAGATGGAGCTACTATTATTGGTCCTTCAATGATTGGTCCTAGTTGTTGTATTTGTGAGGGAACGACAATCGATAATTCAATTATTTTTGATTATTCACGAATTGGTTCTGGGGTTCAATTAGTAGAAAAATTAGTTTTTGGTAGATATTGTGTTGACAAAAACGGAGATCATTTTGACTTACAGGAAGCTGCTCTTGATTGGCTAATTACTGATGCAAGAAGACAAGATTTAACAGAACCATCTCCACAACAAAAGGCAATGGCGGAATTACTAGGAACAGATCTTATCGCTGCTACAAATTGATGTTGGCCTGATCGAGAATATTAGGGATATATTCTTCTGCTTTGATTGCCATTAAATGTACTCCTTTGGCTACGCCAAGAAACGCTTTAACTTGTTCAGAAGCTATTTTTATTCCTTCTTGCATAGGGTTGGCAGAGTTTTCCAGTCTGCCGATAATTTCATTTGGTATACAAGCACCTGGGACGACTTTATTTATAAAAGCAGCATTTTTTGCTGACTTAAGTAAAAAGACACCTGCAAGCACGGGTAACTCAAGAGGCTCTGAGATTTCCTTACAAAAGCGCTCTAGAGTTTTTGGGTCCATAACCATTTGAGTTTGCAAAAACTTGGCTCCAGCTGTTTTTTTGCGCTCTAATCGTTTCCTAAGACTATTGATATTGCGACAATTTGGGTCGGCTGCCGCACCTGGGAATAAATCTATTTTGCCATCTGCTAAAGAACCGGATACTGGATCTTTGCCAGCATTAAGAGAGCTAACTTCGTTTAATAGCTTGACAGATTCATAGTCGTGAACTGGTCTTGCATTTGGTTGATCTCCTGCTTGTACAGGGTCTCCAGTTAGACATAATATATTTTTTATTCCTAGAGCATGTGCACCAAGTAGTTCAGCTTGAAGTCCAATGCGATTCTTGTCTCTACAGGCTAATTGGAAAATTGGCTCAAGGTTTGCTTCTAAAAGAAGTTTGCAAACTGCCATAGAACTCATCCTCATGATGGCTCTGCTGCCATCTGTAACATTAATTGCATGAACTCGACCAGAAAGTTTCTTTGCCACAGAAATTGCCCCAGAAGCGTCGCCACCCCTTGGAGGCATTATTTCTGCGGTAATAGTTGCCCCTTGTGATTTAAGTGAGTTTTGAAGTATGGAATTCAATGTTTTTCTTATTTGAAAATTACTATCGCTTATCAAATAGCTTAGTTTGCCTAATATGAAATAACTAAGTTGATATGGAGGGCATGTTTACAGGAGATTTTCCCAATTCATCGCAAATGTCTCTATCAGCAAGGGAGATGGAAATTATTGAGCTAGTTGCTGATGGCTTAACAAATCAAGAAATCGCTCAAAAATTAACGATAAGTAAACGTACAGTAGATAACCATGTAAGCAATATGTTTACAAAAACAGGTTCTAAGAATCGAGTTGCTCTACTGAATTGGGCTATGGATCATGGGAAAATTTGCAGAGATGGTTTTAATTGCTGCTCTTTGCCCGACGATGAGCCTTCCTCTCAGGATCTTTAAGTTTACCGAAATCTAAATCTGGCAAATCTAGTAAAGAGTATTCTTCCTTAGGCAACCCAATAAGATCTGCATAAGCCAAGCATGCCTCTTTATCAGAGCAACTGAAACGGAGTATTCCGTTTATGTCATATAAGCCAAACAAGCTTCATCCTCCTGAAACTTGACTTTCTCATTCGGCCTTAAGCAGGCAAAACGAAATATAAAAATAATCTAAAGGATTTTGAGCTTTTTTTCTAGTTGATCTTGAAGCGTGTTTTGTCTTTTTGGGACCAACTTGAGATTGGTTGATTAGCTAAAGCTACATTTGACAGAAGTTTTTCTCCTGTGATTTCAATATCGCACCAACTGGGTTTAATGACGATCGAATCTTTTTCTTTTAACTCAACTTCTGCTATCGCTAATGGAAAGTTTGAGCCCGAGAAGCAATCAACTATCCATGAACCATTATTTAGATCAAGATGATATCGTTGCTTCGTTAACTTTTTTGTTGATTTACTAAGAATTTCCTCTGCATCTTCTACTGGAATTATGTATTCTAATTCAGTATTGACTAGCCCATCTAATGAATTTTTTAGTGTAATAAATGCTTTATTTTGATTAATAATTCTTACTCTTACTATCCATTCCTCAAAGTTGAAAGATAAATAACATTGCTGTATTTTTTCAGAAGAAATTACTTGCTTTTTCCAATCATCTTTTTGAATTAAGAATCTTCTTTCTATTTCAAGTATCATTTTATTTTTAGGACTTTTTCTTATCAATTACACTGCCTGCCCA
>MDSZ01139095.1_pt1 | contig 15176 bp, 15 predicted proteins | sample 811201 | NCBI WGS metagenome assembly MDSZ01 (sample SAMN05326647, study PRJNA326480) | marine metagenome | isolation source: seawater | place: Indian Ocean: North | collected 2010
TAAAAATATTTTGAGTTTAATAATTTAATGTATATACATAAATCAAATTTAGTCTAATTTTTTTTTTACAATTAGAAATTGAAAATAAATATGTTGACACTCTTAAAAGAAATTTTGACCTGGTGGAATCACCAAACATTTGGAACAAGACTTCAAACAATTTTTTTTGGAAAGCTTGTTGGAAAAGATGAATTTGGAAACAAATATTATGAAAATAAAAAAAGAAAAAAACGATGGGTAATTTACAATGGCGAAATAGAGGCAACAAAAATTCCAGTAGAGTGGTATTCGTGGATGCACTCTATAAAAAACAAAATAGAGGAGAATCACGAATTAAAAAAATATGATTGGCAAATTAATCACAAGTCTAATCAAACAGGTACTGTTAAAGCTTATAATCCGAGAAAAAATAAGGATGCTATTAAAAAAAAATATAAAACTTGGAATAGTTAAATTTATTATATCTCTTATTTTTTTAACTAATACTTGTTTTGCAGATGATATAAATCCTGATTCCAAAAATCTCATAATAGAAATAAATATTTTAGATAAAGTAAGTTCCAAAAATACAATTCTTAATTTAAAAATTGGTGAAGAAAAAAGATTTCAAAATTTATTGATAAAAGTTCTTAAATGTAAAAACTCAAAATTTGATGATGATCCAGAAATAACAGCCTATATACAGGTAAAGGATTTAAACACTTCAAATAATGAAAAAGTTTTTATTTTTAATGGCTGGACTTTTTCATCAAGCCCTACGGTAAATCCATTTGATCATCCAGTATATGATTTGTGGTTAAGTTCTTGTAAAATTATATAATTTTTTCTTTATCTAGCCAGGTTACATTAAAATCAGAATTAATAAATTTTTTGTGATTAATTAGTTTTTTATGCAATTCTATTGTTGTTGTTATACCTTCGATCACAAACTCATCTAATGATCTATTCATTCTTTGAATAGCCTCTGTTCTATTTCTTCCATGGCAAATTAACTTACAAACCATACTGTCATAATAAGGGGTAACTTTATATCCTTGATAAATAGCTCCATCAACTCTTGTTCTAAAACCCGAAGGTTGGTGACACATACCTATTACACCAGGAGATGGTTGAAAATTTTTTGATGGATCTTCTGCATTAACTCTACATTCAATAGCATGCCCTCTAGGTTGAATATCTTTTTGTTCTAATGCAGTTTCACCACTGAAAGCTATCCAAATTTGTTCTTTTATGATATCAATTCCAGTTACAACTTCAGTAACTGGATGCTCTACCTGAACTCTTGTGTTCATCTCTAAAAAATAAAATTTACCGTCCTCATAAATAAACTCCACAGTTCCAGCCCCCTCATATCCAATTTTTTGAACCATATTTACTGTCTTTTTAAATAAATCTTCTCTAATCTCATCGTTTAGAATTGGACTAGGAGTTTCCTCAATAAGTTTTTGATGTCTTCTCTGAACAGAGCAATCTCTTTCGTGTAAATGTATAACTCTATTTTTACCTGCTAAAATTTGAACTTCTATATGCCTTGGATTTTCAAAAAACTTTTCAATATAAACTTCATCGTTACCAAAATATTTTTTTGCTTCTAATTTTGCCGTTAAAAAAAGGTTTTCAAACTCATTTTCATTCTTAACTATTTTCATGCCTTTACCACCACCACCTCCAGCAGCTTTAATTAAAACAGGAAGATCAGTAATTTTTAAAATTTCTTTGGCCTCTTTGATATTTTTAACACCACCCTCTGATCCTTCAATAACGGGTAGACCATGTTCTTTTGCAATTTTTTTTGCTTGAATTTTATCTCCCATCATTTGAATATGTTTTGAAGATGGTCCAATAAATTTTATATTATTTTCCTCAAGAATTTTAGCAAAGTTATAATTTTCAGATAAAAAGCCATATCCCGGATGAACTGCCTCCGAGTTTGTTAATTCTATAGCAGATAAAATAGCAGGGATATTTAAATAACTATTTGCTGGCTGATGTGATCCAACGCATATGCTTTCATCAGCTAACTTTACATGCATACTATCTCTATCAACATCTGAGTGTATAGCTACAGTAGATATACCCCATTCCTTACATGCTCTAATAATTCTTACAGCTATCTCACCACGGTTAGCAATCAAAATTTTTTTAAACATTTAATCGATAATTATTAGAGTTTGACCAAACTCTACTGGCTGACCATCTGTCACACAAATTTCTTTTATAATACCATCATGGGTGCTTGGAACATGATTCATAGTTTTCATTGCTTCTACAATCATTATAGTGTCACCTTTTTTAACTTTTTTTCCAATTTCTACAAATTTCTTTCCACCTGGCTCTGGCGCTAAATAGGCAGTTCCAATAATTGGAGATGTGATTTTATTACCAGAGGTCTCTATTTTTTTTTCTTTTTGAATCTTTTGATTTGATGTAATTGGAGATGTTGTCTCTAATTGAGTACTAACTTTTTTGGAAACTTTTATTTTTGTATCTTTAAAAGAATATTCAATTTCACTTAAATTAAATTCATCTAAACAATCTCTTAATTCTTTAATGATTTTTTTATTTATTTCCATTTTGAATCATTTCATAAATTGAATTTATGGCTAAAATGTAGCCATTGGTCCCAAGTCCACATATAATACCAGTAACAACATCACTTATAAGAGATTTATGTCTGAATTCCTCTCTTTTATAGATATTAGATATATGTAACTCTATGCATGGTTTTTTGAATAGACTCAAAGCATCTCTTATTGCCACAGATGTATGAGTAAAGGCTGCTGCATTTATAATCATACCATCATAATTTTTTCTAATCTCTTGTATTTTTGTAACTATTTCACCCTCAATATTTGATTGGAAAAAATCAATATTTATATTCTTTTTGGACGCCTCAGATTTACATTTATTTAATAAATCTTCGTAGCTTTCTTTACCATATATCGATTTATCCCTATCACCTAATAAATTTATATTTGGTCCATTAATTATTATGATATTATTTTGCACAAATTATTTATATTACATGCTTAAAAAAAATAAAATAAAAATAAAATTGAATGGTAAAGTAATAAGTATAGATAAAGGTATAAATCTAGATTTCCTTATTAAAAAATATAAATTTCCATTAAATAAGATCGCAATTGAAAAAAATAAGATGATTGTAGAAAAGAAAAAAATTAAAAAAATTTTCCTTAAATCGAAAGATAAGATAGAAATAGTACATTTTATAGGTGGTGGATAGTGAAAAATATAGATTATTTTAAAATATCAAATAAAAAATTTAACTCCAGATTAATCGTTGGCACTGGTAAGTATAGAAATTTTATTGAATGTTCAAAAGCTGTAAAAGCTTCTGGTGCAGAAATTGTAACTGTGGCTGTTAGAAGGGTAAATATCACTGATAAAAAAAAACCACTCTTAATGGACTATTTAAATCCAAAAAAAATAACTTATTTGCCTAATACCGCAGGATGTTTTAATTCAAAAGATGCGTTACGGACTTTAAGATTAGCAAGAGAAATTGGTGGTTGGAGACTTGTCAAATTAGAAATTTTAGGAGATAAAAAAACTTTACTTCCAGATATGATTGAGACGTTAAAATCAACAGAGGTTTTGACAAAAGAAGGTTTTGAAGTAATGGTTTATTGCAATGACGATCCATTAATGGCCAAAAGATTAGAAAATGTTGGTGCAGTCGCGATCATGCCTCTGGCCGCTCCAATAGGATCCGGTTTAGGAATACAAAATAAAGTAAATATTAAAATTATAAAAGATAAAATCAAAATACCCTTGCTAATAGATGCTGGTATTGGTCAGGCTTCTGATGCAACAATTGCAATGGAATTAGGATGTGACGGTGTATTAATTAACTCTGCTATAGCAAATTCAAAAAATCCTGTTGAGATGGCTGAGGCTATGAAATTTGCTGTTGTTGCGGGTAGAAAATCTTATCTCTCCGGGAGAATGAAAAGAAGTTTATTAGCCGACTCCTCTTCACCAACAAAAGGAATCATTTAGTTTTTTTTTTGTATTTTTTATAGAACTTTTTTTTATTGGTTTTGGGATAAGATTTTTTATATTTTTTCTTTTTCTCTTCAAATTTAATAATATTACTTTCATTTTTTAAAAATATTTCAGTTTCAATAGTATCGATGACCTTATTGTTTTTTGCTCTAAATTCTAATTTATAATCATTTACACCGAAATCTAAATTTTCTTTAAAAGTTAATTTAACTTTATTCTTTTTTTGAAAAAAAATTATATCTTCCTCACTATTTTTTGAGAGAAAATTTATAATTTTTTTATTAAGGAAAACTAAAATTTCTTTTGCATTATTTTCTAAACATTTAATTTCTGCAAGTTTTAATATTTTTAATGCTTGCGACTCATTTGTTAAACTCATTGTCCATTTGACGTTGCTCTCTCTCAATCTCTGCCTTGACATTTCCATTAATCCAAAATGAGTGATTCTACCTATTTGAATTCTTGCCCTATCTTTTCTACATTTTTCTTTTAATTTTCTTTCAACTTGTCTTCTATTTGAAAAATTATGCATATCAATAAAGTCAATGATTATTAGTCCTGACAGGTCTCTAATTTTAATTTGTCTCGAAATTTCTTCAGCAGCCTCTAGGTTTGTATCCAAAGCGGTGCTTTCAACATTTTTTTGTTTAATTGATTTACCAGAATTTACATCAATGGAAACGAGTGCTTCAGTAGGATTAATTACCAAATATCCACCTGATTTAAGTTTAACCTCAGTTTTATAAATTTCATATAACTTACTTTCAATATTATTTTTAAAAAAAAGTGGAATTTTATCACGATATTTTTTTACTTTTTTAATTTGTTTAGGCATAAGTTGCTTGATGTAAGTTTTAGCTTTTTGATATCCTTCATTACCTTCAACAAAAATATTTTGAATATCATCATCAACCATATCTCTCAAACTTCTTTTAATTATATCGCTTTCTTCAAATATTAATGATGGTGCGAGTGACTCCATCGCTTTATTCTTAATTTCTTCCCACGAGTTGATAGAATTTTGCAGATCACTATCTATATCGTTCTTGGTCTTATTTGACCCAGCAGTTCTAACTATCAATCCCATTTCTTTAGGTATTTTTATTAGATTTAAGATCTGTCTTATTTTTTTTCTATCAACAGGATTAAAAATTTTTCTAGAAATTCCCCCACCTTTTGGAGTATTGGGCATTAAAACAGTATATTTTCCTGCAATTGATATAAAAGTTGTTAAGGCAGCACCTTTTAAACCTCTTTCATCTTTAAGAACCTGTACCAAAATTACTTGATTTGGTTTAATAACCTCTTGTATTTTATATTTTTTCTTTCTAATTTTTACATTATTTTCAATTTGATCATTATTTTTTTCACTGTTCTGATTGTCTTCATCTATAAGATCTAATTTATTTTCTGGTTCTAATATTTTTTCCTCTAATTCTTTCTCACCTAAGTTCGTCTCATTTATTTCACTTTGTTTCTGGAGTTCAATTCTAGTTTCTTCTTCTTCTTTCTTAATTTGTTCGATATCACTTTTTGGTATTTGATAGTAGTCACTTTGAATATCATTAAATGATAAAAAACCATGTCTCTCTCTTCCAAAATCTATGAAAGCAGCTTGCAGGGATGGTTCAATTCTACTTACCTTACCAAGATAAATATTATTTTTTATTAGATTGTTATTTTTTCCTTCGTATTCGTAATCTTCAATGTCATTTTCCGATTTAAGAACAACTCTTGTTTGATTAGGATGCGATGCATCAATAAATAAGTTTTTTGGCATAATTTTAGTAGTTTTTTATTCATTTAAATTTTGTTTATATTGTATATGCCTTAACATTAACAAATTCATAGATTAAATAAAATAAAAATGATTCAGCGAATTAAAAAATTCTTTATATTTAGCTTTTTTCTATTAATTATAGCATTCTCCTTAATAATAGGTGTTTTATGGTATTATTCTAATGATTTACCTGACTATAAATTTTTAAAAAACTATAAACCCCCGATATCAAGTAAACTTTATTCTAACGATGGACAATTATTAAGCGAATTTTCATCAGAAAAAAGAATATTCGTACCATATAACGCGATTCCAACATTGGTTGTAAATTCTTTTTTATCGGCTGAAGATAAAAATTTTTTTAAACATCCGGGCGTTGATGCAAAAGGCGTTTTAAGAGCTGTTGTAAATAATATTTCAAATTTATTATCCTCTAGAAGACTTGAGGGAGCATCCACTATTACCCAGCAAGTTGCAAAAAACTTTTTATTATCTAACGAGGTGTCTATAGACAGAAAATTGAAAGAAGCTATTTTGGCATTTAGAATTGAGAGAACTCTGTCTAAAGAGAGAATTCTTGAATTATATCTTAATCAAATTTATTTAGGCGAAGGAAGTTATGGAATTGCCTCAGCAAGCCTACAATATTTTGATAAGCCAATAAGTGAGCTAGATTATTCTGAAGCAGCTTTATTGGCGGCTCTTCCTAAGGCACCAAGTAGATATAATCCCTACAAAGATGTTGAATTAGCGAAGTTTAGACGGAATCTAGTATTAAAAAATTTGTATGATAATAATTATTTAGATCAAATAAAATATAAAGACTTTATAAAAAAAGACATTCAACTAAAAAAAAGAAAATCAGTTTATTTAGAAAATTCAAACTATTATGTTGAAGATATAAGAAAGTTAATAGTTGATGAATATGGTTTTGATAAAGTTTATAAACAAGGCTTTACAATAAATACTCCATTAAATTTAAATCTTCAAGAACAAGCCACTTTATCTCTTAGACAAGGGTTAGTAGATTTTGATAAAAAAAAAGGATGGAGAGGGCCTTTATTAAGAAAAGAAAATAATTCTGAATGGACTAAAAATTTAAAAGATTTTATTTTAGAGGAGTCAATTGGCTGGAAATTATCCATAATAAAAAAAATAAATAGATTTTCTGCTGAAATTGAAACTATAGATGGACAACAAGGAATAATCGAATTTTCTTCAATTGATTGGACAAAAAAAAACTTCGATGAGTTATTTGAAGTTGGAGACATAGTTTATGCAGAGAAAATTAAGGACAAAAGATTTAATTTACGACAACTTCCCAGAGTTAATGGAGCGATCGTTGTCATGGACCCCTACACAGGTAGAGTACTAGCTCTTAGTGGAGGATTTAGTTTTAAAAATAGTGAATTTAACAGAGCAACGCAAGCCTTAAGACAACCAGGGTCTGCCTTTAAACCTTTTGTATATGCATTGGCCTTAGAGAATGGATATACCCCTGCAACATTAATTTTGGATGCCCCGATAGTATTTGACCAGGGAGAGGATTTAAAATTATGGAAACCTGAAAATTATGGTAAAAAATTTTATGGACCATCAACTCTTAGAACAGGAGTTGAAAAATCAAGAAATTTAATGACTGTAAGGATTGCACAAAATTTAGGAATAAAAAAAATAGCTGATTTTGCAACTCAACTAAATATTTATAATAATCCCGAACATCTATTATCTCTATCTTTGGGATCTAGTGAAACTACGTTATTAAATTTAACAAATGCCTACTGTTCATTTGTGAATGGTGGAAAATTAGTTAATCCAAAATTTATTGACAGAATACAGGATAGTGAAGGCAATACTATTTATAATTCAGAAACTAGGGAATGCGAAGGTTGTGATCAGATATCCTATTTAAGTAAAAAAATTCCGAAAATTAAAAATAATTTTAAACAGGTAATTAGCAAAGAAACAGCTTACCAGATGACATCTATTTTAGAGGGAACTGTAAAAAGAGGTACCGCAAAAGGACTTAGAGATTTAAATTTAGATCTAGGAGGAAAAACTGGAACAACTAATAAAAATACTGATACATGGTTTATTGGATTTACATCAAACTACGTTATTGGTGTTTATGTAGGATATGATGACCCATCATCTCTAGGAAAATATGAAACAGGGTCAAGAACTGCCATGCCAATATTTAAAAACTTTGTAAAAAAAGTTGTTAAAAAGGATAATGCTAGACCTTTTAAAATTCCTCAAGGAATTAAAATGCTAGTTGTTAATTCCAATTCTGGGAAAAGGGCCTCTTTTAGTGATAAATCAATTATTATTGAAGCATTTAAAGAAAAAGATTTAGTTAATAATAGAATTCAATATGGTAATGTAGATTATATATCAAAAGATAATATTTATAAATTTTATTAATGGAAAACGAATTTCAATCTGAAAAATTAGATATTGAAAAAATAAATCTTAGAGTAAAGGAGTTTCTTTGATAAGAAAAACCTTTTAGAAAAAATTGATATTATAAATAAAAAAATTGAAAATCCAGATTTCTGGAAAAATAAACAAGAGGCTGAAAAATTATTAAAAGATAAAAAGTCTTATGAAGATTTAACTGAAGGATATAAATCAAACTTACATGTATTTAATGAATTAGTAGATTTATATCAATTAGCTTTCGAGGAGCAAAATCATCAAATAATTAGTGAAGTTCTTTTAAAAATTAAAAAACTTAAAATTGAAGTCAAAAAAAATGAAATTAAATGTTTTCTTTCAAACGAGAATGATAGATTAGATTGCTTCTTGGAAATACATGCCGGCGCTGGAGGAACTGAAAGTCAAGATTGGGCAGAAATGCTCAGAAGAATGTATATTAAGTGGGCTTCAAATAAAGATTTTAAATTTCAATTAATTAGTGAACATAAAGGAGATGAAGCAGGCATTAAGTCCTCAACCATTAAAATTAATGGAGAATATATTTATGGATATTTAAAAAAAGAGTCTGGAATACATAGACTAGTAAGGATTTCACCGTTTGATTCTGGAGCCAGAAGGCATACTAGCTTTGCAAGTGTTTGGGTTTATCCTGTTCTAAATGAAAATATAAAAGTTGAAATTTTAGAGAAAGACATAAGAATAGACACATACAGATCAAGTGGCGCAGGAGGTCAGCATGTAAACACAACCGATAGCGCTGTAAGAATAACTCATTTACCAACAAATATTGTTGTTCAATGTCAAAATGAAAGATCTCAGCATAAAAATAAAGAAACATGCATGTCAATGCTTAAAGCTAGACTATACGAATATGAATTGAAAAAAAAAGAAAAACAGGAAGAAAATATTGAAAAATCAAAATCTGACATTGGGTGGGGTCATCAAATTAGATCATATGTATTACATCCATATAGATTGGTTAAAGACAATAGAACTGGCGAAGAAAGTTCAGACCCTCAAAAAATTTTAGATGGAGAAATTGATAACTTCTTAGAAAGCAGTTTGTACAAGCTAAATGTTTAAAAATTTAATTAGAATATTTTTATTTTTTATAATAATTTTAATAATATTTGTTACCTATCTAAGTATCTTTGGAATAAAAACGGATAAATTTAATGAAATAATAAAATCGCAGATTATTAAACAAGACAAAAGATTCGACATAATAATCAATGATGTTTTCATAAAGTTAAACTTAAAAGAGCGAAGTTTTTCATTAAATAGCAAAGATGTTCAACTTTTTATTTTAAAAGAAAATCATGAAATTTCAAATATCGTGGTATTATTAGATCTAAGGTCATTGTTATTACAAGACAATAAAGTAAAAAAAATAATTATTAATTCAAATGAAAATGAAATAGTTGGGCTTCTAAATTTTATTAAGGCCTATAAAGTAAATATTCCAGTTTTATATCTAAAAAATAGTATTTCCAAAGGCAAAATTGTTTATGATTTAGTTTTAAATTTTAAAAATAATAAATTAAATCAAGTTAAAATCTCAGGAAAAATTAAAAATGCAGAAGTAAAAATTCTTGGGAATAATAAATTAGAAAATACTAATTTAGACTTTGTTTACACAAATGGGAATTTAGATATTTTAGATTTAAATTTTAAACTCAAAAATACCAAATTTAATAGTAAAAAAATTTCAATTACAGATCAAGATAAATCTATAGAATTAATAGGAAGCTTTAAAAATAATTTAAACCTCAATTTATTGTTAAATTTATTAGAGAACGATTATAAAAACTATTTTAATGACGATGTGTTATTAATTGCCAACTCAAATTTTAACGTTCTCTTAAACAAAAAATATAAAGTTCAAAATTATATTTTAAAAAGCAATATTAATTTTGATGATTTAAAAATAAATATAAAAAATGCAAAATTAAAAAAAATTATACCTGATTTTGAGGATAAATTAATTTTAAATAAAGGCAGTCTTGATTTAGAGGTGAATAGTAAAAAACCAACATACATAAGTATTAATTCTAAATATATCTTAAATGAAAAAATGAAATCCAGAGATATCTCATTGAATATATCAAAAAAAAAATCAACTGAAAAATATGAGTTCTATATTGATCTTAAAGGAAATGAAATAATTGTTGATGAACTAAATTTTAAAAAAAAAAGAGATGAAGATTTTTATGTAAAATTAACTGCAGAAAACAATTTAAAATATTTTGAAATAACAAAATTTAAAGCATTTAATAACAAAAATTTGTTTGATTTTAAAAATATTAAATTTGTTGATGATTATAAAATTAAGGATTTTAATTTGATTGAAGCAAAATATTTTAATCAAGATAATTTTTTAAATGACATTTTGATCTCAAAAAAAAAAAATCAAATTATGGTAAATTCAAAAAATATAGACTTAAGTTCTAACATAGAGAAAAGTTTAAAAAGCACCGATACGGGCAGTTTTTTTGATATTTTTCAAAATCTTAATTCTACAATTAAGATAAAGATTGTTTCAGCTAAACTAGATGATGATCACTTTTTAAAAAATTTTGCTGGTTACTTAAACATAAAAAAAAATAAAATACATAAATCTAAATTAGAAGGTAAGTTTAGTGATCAAAATAACTTTACATTTACTAAGGACAAAGTGGAAGGAAAAAGGTTTACAACTATTTATTCAGATCTTGCTAAACCTTTTGTTAAAAAATTTAACTTTATAAAAGGATTTGAAGGTGGAAAACTAGATTATACCTCTACAGAGATCTCAGAAGATTTATCTAAATCTGAATTGAGACTTTATGATTTCAAACTTCAGGACATGCCCACTCTGACAAAACTTTTGTCATTGGCTTCACTACAGGGTATTGCGGATTTAGCTACAGGGGAGGGAATAAGATTTAATGAATTTGATATGTTCTTCGAAAATTCAAAGAAATTAATTACAATTAACGAAATTTATGCTTTAGGTCCCGCGATATCTGTATTAATGGAAGGATATGTAGAGAAAGAAAAAATTGTGAGTTTAAGAGGAACATTGGTTCCAGCAACCACAATTAATAAAACAATAGCTAAAATTCCGTTATTGGGAAATATTTTGGTTGGGGAAAAGATTGGTGAGGGTGTTTTTGGTGTAAGTTTCAAAATTAAAGGACCGCCAGATAATTTAGATACAAGAGTTAATCCCATTAAGACATTAACCCCAAGATTTATAACAAGAACTTTAGACAAAATAAAAAAATCTAATTGATTTGTACTTTAAAATGCTTTTTTTTACCAATCGAAAGTTTGAAAAAATCTTTATTTTGTAAATCAATTTTTAAAAAAGTTAGATCCTCATTAATTTTTTGGTTGTTAATTTTAATTCCATTATTTTTTATCAATCTTCTTATTTCGCTTTTTGAATTTTCTAATTTAGTTGATTGAATTAAATCAGATAAATTCTTGTCTATAAAATCTTCCTTTTTAATTTTAAGTATTGGCAATCCTTCGTCAGATGATTTATGCAAAAAGATTTTTTGCGCTTGTTCGAAACTTTTTTGGGCAGCTTTTTCTCCATGAAGCATTTTTGTTGCGTTGTTAGCTAATAAAATTTTAAGTTCGTTAATGTTATCATTTTTTCTTTTTTCAATTTCTTCTACAGTAAAGTCTGTAAAAATTTTTAAGAAATTTATCAAATCATTATCATCAACATTTCTCCAGAATTGCCAATAATCATAAGGTGAAAATAAATTTTTATCTAACCAAACAGCTCCACTTTCAGTTTTTCCCATTTTTGCTCCAGATGCCAATGTAATCAAAGGTGTTGTTAAACCAAACACTTCTTTTGAAGAATGTCTTTTTACTAGCTCGACGCCATTAACTATATTCCCCCATTGATCAGATCCACCAATTTGAAGCAAACAGTTGTGATTTGTATTCAATTCTAAAAAATCATACGCTTGTAAAATCATGTAATTAAATTCCATGTAACTTAAAGATTGTTCTCTTTCTAATCTTAATTTGACACTATCAAAACTTAACATTTTGTTTATAGTAAAATGTTTTCCTATATCTCTCAAAAAGGAAATATAGTTTAAATTTTTTAGCCAATCGTAATTATTTACAAATATTGGAGATGTTTTTTTATTATTTGAATGTAAAAACACCTTAAGTATTTTTTCGATATTTTTAATATTCTTATTTATAGTTTTTTCATCTAATATTTTTCTTGTTTTATCCTTCCCAGAGGGATCGCCAATTCTAGTGGTTCCACCACCAAGCAAAACTATAGGTTGGTGACCATGTTTTTGAAGTAGCCTCAAACACATAATTTGTAGTAAACTTCCAACATGAAGACTTTCTGCTGTACAATCAAAACCAATATAGGCCCTTATTTTTTTATTATCTAAAATATTACTTAAACCAACATTATCGGTGCACTGATAAAAATATCCCCTATCATGGAATTCTTGTAAAAATTTATTCATATAGATAAAGTAGTTTATACTTATTTATATTTAATCAACAATCAATATGGATAAAATTATAAATTCACTAGGTTTAATGAGTGGTACCTCAATGGATGGAATAGATGCTTCTATTTTAAGATCTGATGGTGAGGAATATATTGAATTAATCGGAAATTCGTATCTAAAATACGACTTTGAATTGAAAAATTCGCTCAAAGACTTTTGTTATAAAATAAATTCTTTAAGAGATATTGAGATAAATTTTCAAGAATACAAAAATTTAGAAAGGAAAATTACTATTAAACATTCAGAAATCGCTTCAGAGATATGTAAAAAATATAACTTTAATCCTAGAATAATTGGTTTACATGGCCAAACTATAATTCATAAACCCAAAGAAAAGTTCTCTGTACAGATGGGTGATGCAAAACTTCTTTCTCAACTTTTAAAAAAAGACGTAATTTATGAATTTAGAAAAAACGATATTTTAAATGGAGGAGAGGGCGCTCCATTAACCCCAATTTATCATCATATTTTAAGAAAAAAATTAAAACTTGAAAATTCAATTTTATTTTTAAATTTAGGAGGAATAGCAAACTTTACTTATACAAATGAAAATAGTTTTTTTGCAAGAGATATAGGCCCAGGAAATTGTTTAATGGATATGTATATGAAAAAAACAAAAAACTTAGATTATGATAAAGATGGACAGCTGGCCTCACTAGGAAAAATAGATAATTCACTTATAAGCAATATAATAGATCATGAATATTACAATTCTAATTCAACACATTCTTTTGATATAAAAGATTTTGATATAAATTTTGTCAAAGGGTTATCCATCGAAGATGCTCTAGCTAATTTAAACTATTTTACGGCAAAGTTAATTTCTGAAAACATTAAGAACGAAATAGATGCAAAGAAAAAGATAATTCTATGTGGTGGTGGGAGAAAAAATAAAACTTTAATTTCTAACTTAAAAAAACTATTAAATAATAAAATTTATAATATAGATGAATTTAATATCGATGGTGATTTTATAGAGTCTCAAGCTTTTGGATATTTGAGTGTTAGATCTCTGCAAAATAAAAATATTTCGTTCCCAAACACTACTAAAGTTAAAAAATCAGTAACTGGAGGTCAATTAGTTACTTGCGATTAAAACAAAGCTGATTCTTTTGAAATATACTTATGAAGAGATTTTTTTAAAATTTCTTCTGATTTAGAAAAAAAATGATTTGCGTCAGAAATAGGATCAAATAGAACATTAATTCCTTTTTGATTTGATAATCTATTTTTTAATTCAAAAACTGATTGAGAAGAAACTAACTCATCTTTTTTTCCATGAATAACTATTCCTGATGTTGGACATGGACTCAAAAAGCTAAAATCATAAACATTAGGCTGCGGTGAAATAATTACAAATCTATTAATTTCCGGTCTACGCATTAATAGTTGCATTGCTATTAATGATCCAAAAGAAAATCCTGCAATCCAGCATTGTGAGTTATCAAAATTTTCTCTCTCAATCCAATCCAAAGCAGCTGCTGCATCTGCCAATTCTCCCTGACCATTATCAAAATCACCATCACTTTTACCCACTCCTCTAAAATTAACCCTACAAACTGAAAATTCATTTTCCATAAATGTGTTAAATGTTTCCACAACTATTTTGTTGTTCATCGTGCCACCGTATTGTGGGTGAGGATGTAAAATTAGTGCAATTGGGGAAGTTTTTTTTTTGCTCTTATAGTATTTTGCTTCCAACCGACCAGCGGGACCAGGTATAAAAATTTCTACTACTTTATTTTCCATTGTTATTGATAATTAATCTCAAAAAAAATTTATATTTTTCTATCAAAATAGAGCGACAAAATGCAAGAACTAATATTTTATTCAAATCTTGACTAAATTAGTCGGGTATATATATAAGATCAAAAAAACAAACAAATATGCGGTTAAATACTAAATCTAGATATGCTGTTATGGCGCTTGCTGATATGGCAAGTTTTAAACATGGTGAACCAATAAGCCTGAGAGACATTTCTTTAAGGCAAAGTATTTCATTGCAATATTTAGAGCAAATTTTTTTAAAACTTAAAAAATACAATTTAGTTAAAAGTATTAGGGGAACTAACGGTGGATATGTTTTAGCAAAAAATGCAAGCCTCATAAAATTATCAGAAATCTTTTTTGCTTTAGATCAAAATGTAAAAACAATTGGGTGTGATAAGCAGTCAAAGAAAGGATGTAACGGCCGATCTTCAAAGTGCATTACTCATAATTTATGGGATGAATTGGATTTTCATATTAATGCTTTTTTTGAAAATAAAAATTTGCAAGATTTAATTAACAAATAAAATGAGAGAAAAAGAAATAGAAAAATTAAAAGATTATAAATACGGATTTTCTACTGATATAGAAAATTTTAAAGCTCCTAAAGGTTTAAATGAAGA
>MDSZ01005084.1_pt1 | contig 15174 bp, 19 predicted proteins | sample 811201 | NCBI WGS metagenome assembly MDSZ01 (sample SAMN05326647, study PRJNA326480) | marine metagenome | isolation source: seawater | place: Indian Ocean: North | collected 2010
AAGCTAAAGCAGATGCCGAAGCTAAAGCTAAAGCTGAAGCCGAAGCAAAAGCCAAAGCAGATGCTGAAGCAAAAGCCAAAGCAGATGCTGAAGCAAAAAAAAAACCAAAAAAAAAAGTATCTTCAAAACCAAAGCTTCAAGCAAATTTAGATGGCGTAAAAATAGTTTAGATTAGTATTTAAGTTATAGTAATTTAATTACAAATTTTTGAAGCTACAGCAGCTCCTCCTGCACAAGCACTACCAAAGGCCAGAATAAATAGGATCAACATGTAAAAACCCCATTGAATACGGACGATAATATCAGCCATTTCATATGGCCATTTTGAATTTGGCATAGTGTGAGTTGGTGAAGCTACAGATGGATGGATTGTAGAATTAGAAGGTTCAAAATTAGTCCAATTCAATGTTCCTTCTGACCAGAATTGCTTGGAAAGAAACAAGTTATGTTTAGGGTCATCGTGCATGATAAGGCAAAGGTAAACTAATTGGGTAATAAACATAGCTATTGTTCCAACGAAGAAGACGACTCCGGTTGCTCCACTTAAAGCCATAAACCATCTCCCAACGCAGTATTTTTCATAGCACGTACCAACAGTGACCATAATTGCAAGTAACAAAGATGTGGACCAAATGCCTACAAAGAACCAGGTCATAATTTCAGAAAGTGTATAGTAGTGAGAATTCCCAAGAATTTTAAAATCGTCATAGGTTGTTTTAGCATATACGATAATCCAAATAATACCGAGACTAAGACTGGAAACGGCCGACCGCGATGAATCGTTGTTGTTTGATGTGTCTGAGTACATGTTTACGATAAGAATGTACTTAAATAAAAAAAAATTAGATACAATCAAATTTTTTTTTAATACTTATTTGTTAGTTTACTATAGTACAGGATAGCTTGCTGATAGCAAAATACCACATTCGCCACCAGAAATATCGCTGCCTTTTTCAATTAAGATATACCCACTATCGCCCCAAATAGTCCCCCAGCTATTTTTGACAATCCAGTAGTCTGTATCATCGAGTGTTCCATATCCTACTGCAAGTACTCCATGGTCAAGTTTATTACCACAATTAGCCTTGTACACACCAGACCTATAAAATTGGAAACTTAAATGGTCTGCTTCAATCGCAATTGATACAGGTTGTCTATTAAGAGCGATTTCTAATGCACTGGTTTTTGGTTCGACATCTACATGGGAATTAATTTTACTATGAATAACATTTTTACAGTTTGAAGCACACGTAGATTTAGACCCATCTCCGGATTTATAGGGATAATTATCTTCGGAACATAATCCGTTATTATTGTGTATCCAATCAAATGCATTATCCATAAGACCGCCATTACATCCTTGGTCTACTTTATCGCATGAAACCAATTCTTGTTCTGAAAAAGAAACTAATTTACCCGTTTTAATTGCGTATGCGCCTTCTAATGCTCCAGTTGTAGAAAAAGACCAACATGAACCACAGCTTCCCTGATTCTTAATAGGTGTTACTGCATTGTGGAGTCTCCAATCAACACTATCTGAAACATTTGTTTCTAAAGAATGGCTTAGATAATTATTTAGTTTATTGACGTTATTATGATTTTTAAATCCAAGTAGAGATTTATACTCTTCTTTTGTCCAATCTGACATATGATTATGACCAAGTCGAAAGTTGTATTTATTTTCAAGAATGTATTTAGTATTATTTACAAATATAGAAAGACGTTTTTTGTATTCTGAATCAGAATATTTTTTATTATAATAGTTTAGCCAGTACTTAAATAATGTTTCGATTTTTGATAACAAACTGGTGCTACTTAGTTTATTTTCTTGAATGTGTGTATTGACATCAAGACATGAAATTTGTTTATTATTATCTTGGATAGTTAATTTTACATCTGCATCAATTGAATGAATATTTTTATCGGGAATATGATACTTGAAGTTAAGTGTATAATTATTTTTAAGAGGACATGTATTAGTCTTACATACATCTATAATCATATGATAAACGGGTATATTTAGGACAGATACTTCAAGTAAAATTTCAGGAGATTGTATAGCTTTATCAGTAAATCCTTCTAATTCAACTGATAAATCCGAATTAATAACAGGAGGGTCTGGCGTTAAATTAACATTTTTAATACCCATGATATTTTTATCACATAATTTAAATTGATGTGCAGTTGCTAAAGAAAATAATGATAGAAAAATTTTGACGTTCATTGGTAATAATATTACTTACTAAATCCTTAAGTAAAAATCAATAATACAGGTAAAAATCCTCATTGGGAAAATATTTTTCTACAAGTTTACCAAATATGTGTTTTATACTTAAAAAATCAGGAATATTATCATTTTTAGAATATAAATCGGCTTTTTGAAAAGCTTTTAGGATAGGCAACATATACCAATCATATTCACTGGCTAAATTAACATAACCTCGTTTTTTATTTTTTGGAGTATGCCATGAATAAAATGAGTGATAGCGGATTATATATATAGCTTCTTTAGGAAGATTACTAAATTTATCTAATAAGCGTGCAAGATATTCATCATGTCCCCAGTTGAATACCACATTATCAAATCCACAATTGTCCATATAGATATTTAAATTCAGATCGCTATTATTTTTATGATAGTTTTTTTCGTAGTAAACATAATTAGGATCTAATTTATAACCAAGAGGAAATGTATCGCCTACTACAGCCCATTGTGGAAAATTACCAAATGCTTTGTGTAACATAATTTTACCTAAATCATGTATGAATCCTACTAAAATTAACCAATCCCAACAAAGAATATTTTTATAGAATTTATTGAGTGATGTACTGTAATCAAGTTTATATTTGGATGGAAGATTGTTCCATTCAATATCATTAAATAGCGAACGTATATTAATATATTTTAGTGAGTAATCATATGATATGTATAAATTTTTTAGCATAATGGCAGTTTGATAAGCGTGATGTATTTGCGGAAGAGAGGTATCTGGGTCGCTTTCGTCAACTATATCTTCAAGACATTCAATAATATACCATATATTGTATTTCTTAGCGTTATAACATTTTAATATATCGTTTATTTCTCCAATATAACTAAGGGTTTGTTTTTCGAGCATATTTTTGTATGTTTTTTCAACAACATCATTATTATCGTAATTCCGATACTCGCTCATATAGTATATAAACAAAAAATTGTTTATAAGCTATAAATAAATATCATTTTTATGTAATTATATTATTTATCAGACAATTTTCAAATCCTGGAGTATATTGGTTGCAATATTTTTGATATAAGCTGCCATCATTAATTCTATCATATAGGGTGTAATAGCTTTTACAATCTAAATTGGATAGGTTGTACAGTTTCCTAAATGAATATTGTTTTTGAAATTTAAAATTATTTGTTAAAATAATGTTTGTTAAGTTTGCATAATATTGTGTGTAATCAATCAATTTAAATGTTATAGGGTCATAATCATAGACTCTAAATGATGGAAAACGTTTATCAGACATGAGACTGGGCGTTACCATACCACATGAATAATATTTACCAGATGTGTCATTTAGATTTTTGTATATAATAAATTGATCATTATGTGAATGACCCCACCATTGATGAGTGATAACATCTCTAAAATTGAAGAAAATTTTTTTCATAATAGAATTATATTCAATGGTAGATTCTCCAGCTCCAGGAAAGATATGCGAAATAAACCATACTTTTTGATTATTTATTCTGGCTTTTAATAGTTCATTTTCAAGCCATAGAATCTGTTGGTCGTTTTCAAGATTTTTGTCATTCTTAAATAGGTTATTTTTATCATAAAAAATGCTATTAAATGATATAATTTTAGTGGAATTATGAATATCATAGCTATAATAACCACCGTTTCTAACATTAATATCCGCCATATCATTAAGATGTAGTTTATAATTCCAAGTATCAGCGATATAGTTTAAAATATACTTATAAATATATTTTTGCGTTTGATCTATAGGAAATGTATCATGATTTCCAAGATTATTAAAGACGGGTTTATTAGGAAGATAGTCTGAAAATAAATTATTAATATCTTTTATAGATTTTTTTACTACAGATAATGAGTTACTAAAGTCATGATGACCAGCTGAATCACCAGTGTAGATGATAAAATCTGTTGTGTTATAAAATTCTTTTTGAATCCATTTAAATGTATAATCAAGAAAAGTATACGATAAATCACAATTATAATCTCCCCATTTACTGGCTTTATCGCTATTTTTTAAAGGAATATCATATTTATGACAACAACCTAATCCAGTATTTCCAAGAAAACAGTTGGTTGGTGAACCAGTTGAATAATGTGGGTCATAGTGAATATCAGTAATATGTAGAAATGAATCTGAAACTATAAGAGAAAGTATAACGTTTAGTACGTTCATTGAATTAATATTAAGTGTTCTTTTTAAATATTTTATTTGTATATTATATATGTTAAATTACCTCGTAGAATTTATCGGAACCTTTGTATTTTTATCAGTTATTCTTAGAACTGGTGAAGCATTACCCATTGCTGTAGCATTAGCTGCTGTAATTTATTTTGGCGGAGCTGTATCAGGTGGTCATTTCAACCCAGCTGTAAGCACAATGATGTTACTTAAAAACAATCTTAGCGCCGGAGATTACATACCATACGTCGTATTGCAAGTATTAGGTGGCGTATGTGCTTTATATTTCTATCAAATGACCAAAGCTAAAAGCAAATAAATAATTTAAATACTATTTAAGTTATCAATAATAATTTAAAGAATATTTAGTATAATTAGCTATGTCTCACCAGTCTGATCCACATGAAACCCCACGATTTACCGGTATTAAAACATTTTTTAGACTGGAATGCTATAATGAAAATAGTGGTTGTTTAAATAATTCGAAGCAAAATTTAGGAATAGTAGGTATACCTTTTGATGGGGGATGTACTTTTAGAACGGGAGCGCGTTTTGGACCAGAATCAATACGTTCTGCATCAACTATTGTACGGCCTTATAATCTATTTCACGAAAAGAATATGTTTGATAAGTTTAATATATATGATTGTGGTGATGTGAATACAAATCCATTTAATATAGAAAAACAACCAACATGATTATTGAACAAATAGATCATAAGTTTGAGACCTTTGATAAATTTTTATTTTTTGGTGGAGACCATACCATATCTTATCCTTTGATTAAGTCTGTCAATAAAAAATTTGGAAAGGTAAGTATGATTCATTTTGATAGTCATTATGATACGTGGGACAGTTATTTTGGTGAAAAAATAACACATGGTACACCTTTTAAGCGGGTATTTGATGAAGATTTAATAGATGTAGAATCATCAATGCATGTTGGGATAAGGGGAACTGTCAACTCTAAAGAAGATGTTTTAATGGATAAAAAACTGGGATTTGATACAGTGTTTTGTTATGAAAAAGAGGAAATAGGTATTAAGGGAATAGTTAATAAAATAGTTAATAAAATTAGTGATAAACCTGTATATATTTCTCTTGATATTGATGTAGTTGATCCAGCATTTGCACCGGGAACAGGTACTCCTGAATGTGGTGGATTTAGCTCTTCCGAAATAATATGTATATTAAGAGGACTTAAAAATTTAAATGTTGTAAGTGCAGATATTGTAGAAGTTTTACCTGCACATGATAATAATAATATTACTGCACATCTTGCATCTACAATTGGAAATGAATTAATTAATATTATGTAAATATATTATTTTTTTTTGTAAAAAAAACTTGAAACTAAATTCGTACAAGAGAATATTAACTATCACTAAATTGAAAACCCTTCCTATTAATGAGAGGAGACGACTCATCGTCAGAATGATTCATGTAATTTTCGTCGATTTCTGATTTTTTAATAGCAATATAATCACTGCCGGGTGGTTCAATAATTTTTTTATTAGTTACATCAGTTTTGGCGGATTGTAAATCTTTTACAGTTTCATTTGAAGTATCAATACGCAGTGAATTTGTTGTATAAATTTTAACTTCTTTTGTTTCATCGTCAATATATTCAATACGGTGATTTTTTGTAGGAACATCTTCAAATTTCAGATTAGGCTTAGAAAGTTTTTTCGAGAGTGTTTCATCTGACATATATTCAATTTCATCGTCATCAGTTTCATAATTCACTGTGATTTTTGATTTACATATAGCTACACGATATTTACTTGTCCACAATTTACACTCTTCATCATTAGAATCGTAATCTATAGCGTTGATTATTCGCTTATAAAATGTTTGTTCTGGTTCCATTGAATAACTACTAAATCGTACACCAGCCCGGTTACATAATTGTTTACATTTAAGAATATTTTGTTCAGCTTGGGCGATAGATTGAATAGTCATATTTTTTTTGATTTATGTATAACTGAATGTTATAATCAAATTTAAATTTATCTGTAAATTATCATAGATAAATTTATATTAGTTAATCAACAGTATTAGTGAAAAATCGATGGAATGAGGTCTAAACATTTATCTGGTTTTGTAACTATAATATATATTATATGGAATGGAAATAATACAACAGCTATTAAAAAACGCATTGCATCTACAGAAGCATTACATGTAATAGATAATTTAGCAGAGTAGATTATCAGTAAAACAATAATTATGATTTTAAGTATAGAAAAAAGATTAATCTTATATTGTACTAAATCATCTTGTGGGTCATTTCTGAGACATTTATAGCAATATCTTAGATTAGTTGCATCAGGAACTCTTTTTTTTGTAAAACCAAATGGTGAAGTCCAATTTAAATCATTTGGATTGTATTTATCATCAGACATATATAATAAAGGTATATAAAATAAATTTGATATTCTTTAATCTTACAGTAACTTACAAAATTATACATGACCGGAAATGTACTTGATTTTTGGTTCAGTAATCAAAATTCATGGATTCTAATGAAAGGAAAAAAAAGAGATGAATTTGACAGAGTTATCGGTGAACAATTTGGGAAATCATTAAATTTCTATGAAGCAAGTTCTATTGATGATATTATCTGTGGAAAAGATGTATCTGAGCTTATTGAAGCCGTAATTTGTTTAGACCAATTTTCGAGACACATACATAGAAATACTAACTGTAATAAAGTGAAAATTAATACAGACAAAGCATTGAAAATAAGTCTATATTTAATCAATAATTATTTCGACATAATTATGGAACTCAATCACAATTATATGATATTTATATTGATGCCAATGAAGCATAATAATATTGTAAAATATATGCCAATAATGATGCAATCTCTTGAAAGAATTGAAAAATTTGGTTCACTTGATAAAACATTGATAAATAAGTTCAAACAAGATAGTCTAAAAAAATATTTAGATAACATCGATTTGAGTCAAATTTTAGAAAGCAATGAATGTGTAAAGTGTTATAGTGATATGCAAATTCACGAAGTATGTGAATTTTATCCTCAAATGAGTAAATTTACAGAATTAATTGAGAATAATTGTATATTGTATGAGGCACTAAAACATTATTACAATAACTTTTTAGAAACCAAAAAAGTAATTATAAGTTTATCAGGTGGTCCTGATTCCATGGTATTAGCACATTTGCTAAAAAAATTGTGTATTCATTCTGAAAATAAATTTACTCTTGAAGCCATACATATTAATTATAAAAATAGGGCTCAGAGTGATATAGAAGAATCTATGATTTGTAAATTCTGTAAGTTTCATAATATTAAGTTATTTACTGTTGGTATACCATTTATGCGCCGAAAAAGCATTCAACGTGAATTCTATGAAAAAGAAACAAGAAAGTTACGTTTTAACATTTATAAAACATTTAATGCACCTATAATTCTGGGACATATTAAAGAAGACCTTATAGAAAATATTTGGACAAATATATCAAAAGGTAATAGCTTATTTAATTTACATAAAATATCAGAGATAGATATTATTGAAGGTGTTACAGTTTATAGACCATTTTGTAGAATAAATAAGAGTGAAATTTTTAAATATGCCCATGTTAATAATATTCCTTACTTAAAAGATACAACGCCTGATTGGAGTAATAGAGGTAGAATGAGAAAAGAATTTATACCAGCAAGTCACAAACAATTTGGTGCTATTATAGATACAAAAATAATTGAAATGTCAGATAATTTAAAATCATATAAAAGCCTTATTGATAAAAAAATTCTAAAACCATTTTATGATAGTATAACAAATATTGATTTGGGGGTAAAATGTAATATTAAAGACATACTTGATTTAGATATAGCTATATGGGATGATATTTTGACTAAGATATTTCACATGATTGATGTATCTAAACCTTCCTTAAAATCTGTAAAAAATTATAAAGATATGTTGGATAGAAACCAAGATGGTGTTGTAAACTTTAATAAATTGTCATATTGTTACTTGGAGAACTATACACTATATGTATTTAATAGGCGACAATTGAATGATAAGTTTTCAATGATTATATTTAAAGGTTCTCATTGGAAACTTATAAAAGAAAATATGAATATCTAAAGAAATTTACTATATATTGGTGCAAAACTCAATAATTTATTCCAGTTTTCATAGTAATTTGTTGGATTATTGTAATATAATCCAGTACTTAAAAGTGTATTAATTGCTAAAATACTAAGTTGTTCAAAAAATACATTTTTAGGCAAAAATATAAAAAATATTTTAAGCAAATTAACGATGTATATAAAGCCTATTAATTTATTTTTCCATTTGTCTATTTTAATTCCATTATTTAAATTAAGTTTTTTTGTTAATTTAGAATACAATCCAGTTATATCAGAATAATATAAAAAAATTATTAGTAATATATTTAATTTATAGATTAAACTCATATTTAACCAAGGTTGAGTTAATAGCATAAAAATTAACAGTATTATTGGGATTGATTTATTATAATACGCAATATAACTATTATTTTTAATTTTTTTTACATTATATTTAATAAATAAACTATGTTGTAAGATTAACATTATGTATAATAAATTAACACCTATAATAGAAAAATCCCCGATATTATCCTTAATGTTAGCTATCGCAATAACAAAAGAAATGATTAGTAGTAATTTAACAACAGTAGGATCCATTATAATATATCAATATAAAAAATCTTAGCAATATCAAGATTATTTATTCACTTTCTACACTGTAAATACTTATTTCGTTACTTAAATTTTTATATATTCTAACTTGTATATGTTCGTCACCATTTTTTTGTAATTTAATTTTAAAAAGATAATTTATTCCAGCTACTACTTGTTGTTGAAGCTCTGAAATTTCAAAATATTCAATTTTACCATTTCTTCCCTTTGATATTAGTATTTTTTCAATTTCATCTTTTTTATTATTAATGATATTTATATGTTCATCAGTTATTTCTGTTTTATTAAATCCACCACACTTCATTTATTATTATTCATTATACATTGGCTATAAGTATATATTACCATTTATTAGGGAAAATAATTTACTAAGAAGGAAATATTTGTACATCTTCTTTAGATTTAGGAAAATGTGTAACTTTATGATTGAATTGGAATACATCGGTTTGTGTTAATTCGGGCAATTTAATTGGGGGTTCTGTTTTAGAATATTCCGATGTTGATTCACCTTCTCCAGTTACAAGAGAACCTATCCATTTGCTCTTAGTATCTGTATAGCTATTTCTAAGCGTACTTGAAATTTCAGATATATCATCATTAGTTAAGTTACCATCTTTGGTAGTAAAATAGTATGCAAATGTGATTGTTACATTTTGACTTACATCACGTTCGTATTTTATTTTGATTTTAGAATGTTTGCCTGCCGATGAGCCATAAGAAACATTTCCAATATTAATACCTCTGTATCTCACAGATTCATTATCTGAATCACTGGCTAATGAACGAAGACCTTTAGCGACTAATCGTTTAGTTTGTTTACGTGGAATTTGAAAGCATTGAACACGATTTCTGGAAGGATTCCCAGTTGACCTCGTTCCAAGAATTGATGCTACAGCTTCTTTTTGTTCGGTCGATTCACAATTTTCATTTGTAATTTGAAACCAAGTATCTTCCTGATAATTTAAATATTTAGCTAAACTATCGTGTTCGGGATTATCTTTGTCTTGTATAGGTTTTTCTTCATCAGAATCATCCAGTTGTGTATGAGCAGTGGTATTTGTTTTTACAAGATATACATTTTTTTCCTTAGCACCATCAGTGGTTGTTCCAACTCCCAGGTGAAAAGATGCACCAATAATATTTTTGGGATTACTATCTGAAAAGGTTTGATAATTATATGCAGTAGGAACAACTTCTTGTTTTCCATTAGAGTTTTCTGGTACAACTACCCCAATAAAGCGGATATTAATTAATTCATTTGGTCCGGCTGAAAGATTTACATTATCGGGTACACCAGGAGTATATTCACCATAATGTTCAAGATAATTTTGAAATGTGATTGCTTTTAAATTACCACCGGGGCATTCATTTCCAACAATTAGCGAAATATCTTTAGCAGAAATAGTTAGAGTTTTATCTGTAAAGTTAGGGCTTCTAATAAATGGCAGAGTAGTTCCGTCTTTAAGTTTGAAAGTCCAATCAGATATGTTAGCACCTATACTTGAATTAAATGCTCTTGATGCATCGTCCCATCCTACATTTACAATTTCTAAATTATGCCGTTTAAGTGATTCAGTTGATTTTTTCAAATTAGTGATTACTTCATAATTGCTATTCATTACGTTTTGTTCTTCTTGTTGCGAAAACATTTTATAATATTGATATCTTAAGAATGTAAATAATCAAATTTATTATAATTAATGCATTTGTGGAGCTTATATTTAATGAGACTTATTAGGTAAGTAAAATACTAAAATAAATTAAATTGATATATATCAATGACTAAAAAGAGCTACCCAAATGGGACTTGCAGAGATTTAAAAATAAAGAAAATAGTTGTAAAAAACAAATATAAAACGATAACTTATGATTGGGATGGAGGACAAACAACAAGAAAACTAACATTTCCAAATGTTGAATTAGATTATATAAGTCCTGCTAATAGTGAAGGTATTTTTAATGAAAACTTTTCGGGGTTAAATTTTGAAAATTCTAACTTGTCTTACTCTTATTTTATAAATTGTAATTTCAAAAAAACAAATATGAAAAATGTAAATATGAATAATAGTGTTTTCAGAGGTTCAGATTTCAGAGGCGCTTATAATTTAAATGCACAACAAATAAAAATAATAAAAAACAGTGGTGGAATTTTAGATGATGAAGATTATAAAATTTTAAAATCTCAACAGAAAAGAATAAAGAGTTTAGCTGTAAATTATAATAAATATAAGGCTAAATGTGAATCTATTAAGAAAGAAATATTACTTATTACAGAGAGTAATCCGGCTCATGGGGATTCAGTAGTAGTAACAAATAAATATAAAATATTTGGTTAGTTTTTAATCCTTAATTATTAATTAAAGATAAAAATCAATTAACATGTAATGAATATAAAATTTAATTTATGTCGTAGCAATAAATCACTAATGATAACTTTACTTGGTATATTTTTTGGATTAATAACACAACCTATATTTAATTTATTGGGTGTTTACACTGGCGAAAAAGCTATTAAATACTATGGAGAGGTCCACCAAAGTAAATGGAACTCGTTGGTACATACAGTAGGTATGCCTTTTACATATTATGGTCTTTTAATATTTGTACCAGGATTATTTGGCTTGAATAGAATTAAGACACATTTATTTCAGTTGTTTTTTTATAATTATTTTATTAGTTATTATGCGACTTTAAACTTGAGAGTAGCGGCTATTGTTGCAATACTATATTTACCCAGTCATGTATATGCTGTTAATTATTATAAGTATTCTTTTGATCGTATTGTGACTACATTATATGGATTTATGGTAGCTTTTTCAGCTCTCTCAGTTCAAGAAGTTTTTGGTCACTGGTTAGGAGGTGATCCACCTTCGCGTATTGAAGCAATACCCAACGCGATTTGGCATGCTGGATTCTATTCTGTATGGCATTTATTTTATGCGTAATAATTAAATTTGATTATTAAATTTATATAATATCTAATAATTAAATGTCTAAGTTAAATGTGCAAAAACCATTTTTAAAATGGATTGGGGGAAAATCACAAATTTTAGATAAAATTATTACTCGTTTTCCAACAAAAATAAAAAATTATCATGATATATTTTTGGGAGGTGGTAGTGTTTTATTAGCTGTATTAAGTTTACAAAAACTAAAAAAAATTGAAATTGAAGGGGATATTTATGCATACGACATAAATGAAAATTTAATTAATGTTTATAAACAAATTCAAAGTAATAAAGATGAATTATACAACATTATTGAACAACATATTGAGTTGTATCATAGTTTAAGTGGGATTGAAATTAATAGAAAGCCTGAAACAGTACTTGAAGCAAAAACATCTAAAGAAAGTTATTATTATTGGATTAGAAATAAATATAATAAATGTGAGAAAAATACGGTTGAATCGGCGGCATTGTTTATGTTTCTAAACAAAACAGGATTTAGAGGTCTTTACAGAGAAGGTCCTAATGGATTCAATGTTCCATATGGACATTATAAGAAAACACCGTGTATTATAAAGAAAAGTGAGTTAGATACAATAAGTGAATTAATTAAAGATGTAAAATTCATTAAAAGTGATTTTAGAGTATCATTCAGTAATGTTTATCCAGGCGATTTTGCTTATATTGATCCGCCGTATGTTCCAGAAACAAGTAAATCTTTTGTAGGTTATGTGATTGATGGTTTTAGCGAAGAAATGCATGATGCACTGTTTAATATAGTGAATGAATTAAAAGAAATAAAATTTGTAATGAATAATTCAAGAGTTCCTCGTGTTTTAAATTTCTTTAAAGATTATACATATGATGTTGTCAATGCAAGAAGAGCAATTAATTCATTAAAACCAAATTCTACAACTACAGAAGTAATCATTTATAATTAATTATTAAGTAGATTTCTTCCAAAATCAGCAGTGAAATAGAATGCCATATACTTATCATTAAGGTATGTGTCATTATAAATAAGTGGTGTGTAATTACCATCTTTGTTTTTATTACCAGCAGTACGTATCTGTAGAAAATTTTGTGGACCAGTTATTGTATGCAATAGTTCTTTTTTTTTGTAGCATTTAGTAATTTCTTTGCAAATGTAATTATAATCTTTTAGTACCTTCCTGTAAATATTAGGTTTAACACTTTGATTAAGTAAAGTATGTCCCATATAATCACCATCTTTATTAAATCCTACGAATAAGATTTGGTCGGTCTTTGTACCCAATTTACAATCTTTAAATTGTGTTTTATTAATAATTTCAGAAAGACAATGTCCTAAACTTGTGATTTTTATGCTTTGTCCAACTGTAAAAGATTTTAATTCACCATCGGTCATATCAGTTAGTTGGCTACTGCATGGAATTCCAAGTTTTTTTTCAAGTTTCATACCCTTAAACCCCTTATTTCTACTTTTTTTTTTAAAACCAGTTAGTTTAACACGGTTCATTTTCGTAAGAATTTGTTTTGTTGACAAATTACAAGTCATATTGTGGTATATTCATTAATGAAATTAATTAAATTACGATCGATCAAATTTAATAAAATTTGGTAAATTGTTGTTAAATAAAGATTATATATTAATAATTTATATAATATGTATAATTTCATAGTTAATAGCGTAAAGCAAATAAATACACACATGTCCAAAAAAACAGTAAATAATTTAGGACAAATAAAATTAGAAAAAATGAAAAGAACACTTAAGCTATATTCTGATAAATTATCATTAAAATATAGGGATGTTGGTGAGAAATGTATTGAAAAAGGATGGTACTATAGATAATTTACTGAATTATAGATGTATGAATCCTAAGTTAATGCAATAAAAAAGTTGATTTATGAATATTTATCATATCTGTGGTAGTTTTATAGAGATTGTCCTATTCTTTGACATGTCAGTTGCAGTAGCACCATTTTCCCACAGGCTTACGCCCCGCGCAAACCGTGTATTAAACCGCCTGTATCGTCAGTTTGATTGTAAAATGGAAGAATTTGGAAATGATTTTCTGTACCCTATTTAGGACAGTGCATGCAAATCCAGAGGACTGGATAACAGAAATAAATATAGCCAAAGAAATTATTAATAGTTATCGTAACATTGAAACAATAATAGATATCATAAACGATGACACTCATTTAGAAATTTCAATTATTGATGCTGCTGCAAGGTATGGTTCGCATTTACATGTTCGTGGATAGTTTATTCATTAAAGTAGGTATTTTAGTGGTTTGTAATTTATTAAAATTTTTTGTTATAACTAATTTTAACTTAAATATTCAGTTCAAGTCTATCGTAAATAACACCATTTAGACAAGATGCAAGAGTTAACCAAAATGGAAGTGGTAAAAGAACATAAGACAGGTTAGAATAATTTGTTAAAAAAATACAGTATAGAATAGATAAATACGTTGTTACTACGAGTAAATAAAAACTTTTTTTTATTTTTGATTTAGAGTTTAAATATAACCAGTAATTTAGACAAAATACAATCGAAAAATATAATATATAGATGAATGGATTATTGTGGGTTTTTAATATCTGATTAGTTATAAATCCTAAGCTTAATGTATTGTATGACCAAATAATAGGGAATACCCAATCAGGTGGTTGAAATATAGGCTTATATGACTGTTTAATAGGAAACAATTTACCAAAAATTGATATGCTTACTATAGGTAAAAAAGAAATAAAAGCTTGTAAAAACGTGAATGACATATATATAATATAATTCATTAATATTTAAATAAAAATTATTTTAAAGAAAGGTTATGCTTTTGTTTAGACAAGTGGGCAATCTGAAACGGTGTAAATTACTGAGTTTACGTCTAATTTAAAATTATTTTTGAATAAACTTTTATCGCACCCTACAGATTCAAGCATTAAATCTGCAGCATTATTTGTAATAATATCATTGCTATACATCCACCAGTCAGTCTCAATTTTATTATTAAAATCAGTAGTAGTCAGTCCCAATTTTTTACTTTCATATTCAATATATTTAGTGTTAATGGAGTCTATCATTGA
>MDSZ01124827.1_pt1 | contig 15173 bp, 11 predicted proteins | sample 811201 | NCBI WGS metagenome assembly MDSZ01 (sample SAMN05326647, study PRJNA326480) | marine metagenome | isolation source: seawater | place: Indian Ocean: North | collected 2010
TAGGATGTTCATCTTGATTAAAAATGATTTCTGATTTTTTTGATTTAATTTTAAAGTCTATTATTTCTTCTTTAAATCTTTGATTTTTTACAGCCATTAAAGCTTTATCTTGAGATTTAAGTGCAAATTTATCTTGTTCTTGCCTAGTGATTTGAAATTTTTCAGCTACGTTTTCTGCAGTTACACCCATATGATAGCCATGAAATGCATCCCATAAACCGTCTTTTATCATAGTATCAGTAAGCTCAGTGTCACCTAATTTTTTTCCATCTCTTAAATGAATTGCATGTGGTGCTAACGACATGCTTTCTTGGCCACCCGCAATAATAATATTAGAATCAGATGATTTAATACTCTGAAAACCTGAAGCAACTGATCTAATACCAGATCCGCAAACTTGGTTCACAATATAAGCTGGTTTTTCTTTTGGAATGCCAGAATTTATTGCGGCTTGTCTCGCTGGATTTTGACCTAATCCTCCTGTCAGGACTTGACCAATAATAATTTCATCTATCTCATTACTTTTTAATTTTGAGCTTTTGATCGAGGCTTTGATTACCTCAGAACCTAGTTCAGTACTTTTAGTATTTTTAAGAGATTTTCCAAGAGACCCTATTGCTGTTCTTTTAGCGGATGTAATAACTATTTTATTATCATTCATAATATGAACTTATATTTATAAAATTTTATCTTCAATCAAATTTTTACGTTCAGCTAACGATACTACCATCGATAATATTAAAAATATATATGTTGCATTTCCAGTAGTAAAAAAGCTTCCTGTACTCTTAATTGGGAATATTTCGGCAAAAAATAAAAAAATGAAAGGTGTTATTAAATGATAATTTTTAAACTCACTGTCTCTGAAATATTTTATTACAAATGTTTTTAAAAAAACTAAAATAAATAAATAAAAAATTATAAAAAATCCTAGTAAACCTAGCTCTGCTAAAATTTCTAAATAATAATTATGTGGATGATTTCCACAATTTGGATATTTTTTAGAGCAATTCTTAAAAAAAGTTTTAATTCCTCCACCAAAGTATTTGTTAATTTTCCAAGTAAGATAACCAGATTTGAATTCCTTTAAATGTGAATTTGTAATTTTATAAACATTTCCTTTATATTCAAAAGTATAAAATAAATTATTTTTCATATCTCCCTCTTTAAACCCTATCTCAAGCTCTTCCTCAGAAAGAATGTTTTCAGGAGAAAGGATAAAAAATATTTGTTTAATTTTTTTGTGAAAATTATGAAAGTGATAATTTATATTAGTATTTGAAATATACGCAGTTGTAAAAATTGTCGAGGCTATAATTATAAATGGAAAAAAGAAACGTCTTAATTTCTGCTCAAAAATAATCAAAGCAATCATGATTAAAATAAAAAATAAAAGTGGAATTCTATTTCCTGCAAGAATTAATGCAGATAAAAAAATACTTATTAAGATGAATATAATTAAATATAAAACCTTTTTGTTTTTAAATTTAAAAAAAATCGGGAACAAAAAAAGTCCGAATAAAGAAAATCTTTGGATGAAAGAACCAGCTATAATTTCATCACCAAAAGGCCCTGATAATCTCCTTTCTATCGCTTCAAATCCAAAAATATCATTACCAAATATTAATTGATAAAAAATATCCAAACAAACGAACATTACTGCACAAAAAGCACTAATAAAAAAAATTTTTAAACTAATAATATTTTCCTTAATGAAATATCTTATTATAAAATATAAAATTAAATATCGTAAAAATAAAATTGATTTAATTAATGATGTAAGATCTTCTCTCCCATCTTTAAAAAAATCATAAATATTATTAAATGTACTAATTACTAATACATATAGAAAAAATGATATAATAATTTTATCTATATTGATCAAACGAATGTTAATTATTTTGGTACCATAAAATAAGATAGAAATTAAAATAATTAGAAGAACATTCAAATTTAAAACCAGGTTACCTACAATAAAACTAAAAATAAGAAGTGAAAAAAGACAATTTATGATGAAATTTTTTCTATCTATATTTAAAATATTTAATGAAGACATTTATTAATATATTAATTATAATTATTATTTCTTCAATAATTATTTAAAATATTGAATTGTAAAAATAAAATATGCGCCTGTAGCTCAACTGGATAGAGCGCTTGGCTACGGACCAGGAGGTTCTGGGTTCAAATCCTAGCAGGCGCACCATTATTTTCTTGAAATTTCTTGAAAAATTTATAAAAACATTTAAATGAGTTTCCTGTCAAATATTTCTTTGAAGAAGTCAGTTGTAATCTTTTTCATAATCGTATTCGTAATTTTGGTAAGTTTCACTATAATTCTATAAGTAAGCTAATGTTAAAATTATTACTCCTACAGTTAATCTGTAAAAAATAAATATTTTTAAGCTAAATGTTTTAATATATTTTAAAAAATATTTAATAGTTATAAATGAAAATACAAAAGATAAAAAAATAGATGATAAATTCATTATAGAAAAATTAATATTTTCATTAATCAAAATATTTTTTAAACCATATACTGAAACTGCTCCCAAGGTGGGAATTGAGAGTAAAAAGGATATTTTAGCCGCATCATATCTTTTAAAATTAAGAACTCGAGCCGCTGAAATTGTTATTCCCGACCTACTAACACCAGGAATTAGAGAAAGAACTTGAAAAAAGCCAATGAATAGCGCGGATTTAAGATTAAAGTTATTTTTAATATTTTTATCAATTTTAAATTCATCACTAATGTAAAGAAAGATTCCAAAAATTATTGTCATCCAGCCTATTACTTTAATATTTCTAACTTCTTTAATAAAATTAGTTTCAACTAATATTACCCCGACCACGATTACAGGTATTGATGAAATCAATATTTTTATAAAAAGATCTTTATTTCCAATAAAATTAAAAATATCTTTATAAAAGTATGTTATCACTGCAATAAATGATCCAATATGTAAACTAACATCGATAGACAGGTTTTGATTTTTAAAATTGGTAAATTCTGAGAAAATAATTAAATGAGACGATGAACTAACTGGTAAAAATTCAGTAATACCTTGAACTAGTGATAGAATCAAAATTTCAATCATTCAATTAGAGATAGTGCGAAAGATTGTTTTTTTAATGTCATTGTGAAATGCATAACAGGTATGCAAAAAATAGCATTAAAAATAAGGGAAATATAAAATATAGGTAATTATTATTGACCTTTAAAATCTATTAATTAATAGAATTCTTAATTATTTTGGCGATCTTATGAAAAAAAAAATGCTTCAGTTTGTGGGAATTAAACAAGAGACCCCTGTTAAAAGAAGTACATCTAAAAGAAAAGATGACTTTAATGAGATTTACAATGAATTTATAACTGAGAAAGCTAAAGAGCAATCTAGCAGGTGTTCTCAATGTGGAGTTCCTTTCTGCCAGATACATTGTCCGCTAAGCAACAATATTCCCGATTGGCTTAAACTTACAGCTGAAGGTAGATTAAAAGAAGCATACGAAATTTCTCAAAGCACAAATAATATGCCTGAGGTGTGTGGAAGGATTTGTCCTCAAGATCGATTATGCGAGGGGAATTGCGTTATAGAACAGTCAGGACACGGAACAGTTACTATTGGATCAGTAGAGAAATATATAAATGATACCGCGTGGGAAAAGGGTTGGGTTAAACCTATTAAAGTCAAGAAAGAATTAAAACAAAGTATAGGTGTCATAGGAGCTGGACCTGCAGGTATGGCATGTGCAGAAGAATTAAGAAAATCAGGTTACCAGGTGACAATTTATGATAGATACGACAGGCCAGGAGGACTTTTAATTTATGGAATACCTAACTTTAAACTTGAAAAATTTGTTGTCGAAAGAAGAACAAAACTCTTGAAAGAAAGCGGGATAAAATTTATTCAAAACTTTGAAGTTGGAAGAGACAAAACACTTTATGAACTTAAAGAAAAACATGATGCAATTTTAATTGCAACAGGAGTTTATAAAGCTCGAGAAATAGATATCCCGGGACATCATTTAAAAAATATTTTTCCAGCAATGGAATTTTTGACTGCATCTAATAGAAAAGGATTAGGAGATAAAGTAAAACTTTTTGATGATGGAACACTTAATGCCGAGGGAAAAAATGTAGTAGTTATTGGTGGTGGAGACACTGCAATGGACTGTGTGAGAACCTCAGTAAGACAAAAAGCCAAATCAGTTAAGTGTTTATATAGAAGAGACAGAGAAAACATGCCAGGTTCTGCTAGAGAAGTTGGAAATGCAATAGAAGAAGGAGTAGAATTTGTTTGGCTCACAAGCCCTAAAAGTTTTTTAGGAAACTCAAAAGTTGAGCATGTTGAGGTAAATAAGATGAAGCTGGGAGAGCCAGACTCTTCTGGAAGAAGGAGACCCGAGATTGAACTGGGTTCGGAATACAAAATTAAAGCAGATTTAGTAATAAAATCTTTAGGATTTGATCCAGAAAACTTACCTACACTTTTTAAAGCAAAAGAGTTGGTGATTTCACAATGGGGAACAATAAAAATTGATTTAAAGACAATGCAAACAAATTTAGATGGAGTTTTTGCAGCTGGTGACATTGTTAGAGGTGCCTCATTAGTTGTTTGGGCTATAAGAGATGGTAGAGACGCAGCAGCGCAAATTGAAAAATATTTAAAAATAAAAATAAATAAAAATAAATCTTCTGTAGCAGCATAAATGAATAATTATAAAAAAAATAAAAATCTTCTCGAAAAAACACACAACTATACAACTGAAATGGAGCACGATGCTTGTGGCGTAGGCTTGATTGCTTCAACTAACGGAAAAAAATCAAGAAAAGTAGTCGAGTATGGCATTGAAGCTCTCAAAGCGATTTGGCATAGAGGAGCTGTAGATGCTGATGGAAAATCTGGCGATGGTGCTGGAATTCAAATCGAGATAGCCCCAGATTTTTTTAAAGAAAAAATTCTAAATACCGGTCATACACTTGACGAAGAAAAAAGAATTTGTGTCGGCATGATTTTTCTTCCAAGAACTGATTACTCAGAGCAAGAAAAATGTAGAGAAATTATTGAAGCAGCTCTATTAGAAGGAAATTATTACATTTATGGATGGCGACAAGTCCCAATAAATCCTGGCGTGCTAGGAAAAACTGCAGATCAAAGTCGACCAGAAATAGCACAAGTAATGTTTAAAAAGAATGAAAATTTAAAAACCAATGATCTCGAGAGAGATCTATTCGAAACTAGAAAAAAAATAGAAAAAGTTGCTAGAGATAGCCAATTAAAAGATTTTTATATATGTTCTTTTAGTTCTAGATCAATTGTTTATAAAGGCATGTTTTTAGCTGAGATGCTTTCAGAATTTTATCTGGATCTAAATGATGAAAAATTAACGTCCAGGTTTGCAGTTTTCCATCAAAGATATTCAACTAATACTTTTCCAAGTTGGGATTTAGCACAACCATTTAGAACTTTAGCACACAATGGAGAGATAAACACACTCAAAGGTAATATCAATTGGATGAAAATCCATGAACAAGATATGTCTAGCTCCTTATTCAAAAATGTAAAAGATTTAAAACCAGTTATCAGAAGCTCTTCAGATTCAGGTGCCCTTGATAACGTTTTTGAACTATTGGTTCATTCAGGAAAATTAGCTCCACTTATAAAGCTAATGATGATACCTGATGCATGGTCAAAGAGAAGTAAAACAGTTCCTAAAAATCACCAAGATTTATTTAATTTTTTAAATAGTACAATTGAGCCTTGGGATGGACCAGCTGCAATATGCGCTACCGACGCTAAATGGGTTTTAGCATCTTCAGATAGAAATGGATTGAGACCTTTGAGATATACGTTAACCTCAGATAACTTATTTTTTGCTGGTTCTGAAACTGGAATGATAAAAATTCCTGAAGATATGATTATTGAGAAGGGAAAGTTAGGTCCGGGACAAATTATTGCGATAGATTTAAAAAAAGGAAAATTATTTAAAGATAAGGCAATTAAAGATTTATTAGCTAAAGATTATAAAAAATATAATAAACAAATTATAGATCTAGAAAAGAAAATTTCTGATGAAAATGAGAAACCAAATTTTACTAATCAAGATTTAAAACAGAGACAGTATTTATCTGGACTTAGTGTCGAGGATTTAGAATTGATCCTTCATCCCATGGCTGAAGAGGGGAAAGAAGCCTCAGGTTCAATGGGAGATGATACTCCTGTAGCAGTATTGTCTAGTCATTTTAGACCAGTATCACATTATTTTAGACAAAACTTTAGTCAAGTTACAAACCCACCAATTGATTCTTTAAGAGAAAATAAAGTAATGAGTTTAAAAACTAGATTTGGAAACCTAGGAAATATTTTAGATTTTGATAATTTAACTGAGGAAAATATTTATGTCTTAGATAGTCCAATTCTAACTAATGCACAATTCAAGAAATTTAAAAAATTCTTTTCAAAAAAAATGAAAGTTATTGATTGTACATTTGATATCTCCTCATCTCTAAAAGATAGGATAGAAGAAATAAGAGAAGAGGCAGAAACTTCAGTAAGAGAGGGAAGCACTTGTCTAATTTTATCTGATAAAAATATTAATAATCAAAAAGCAAGTATTCCAAGTATTTTAACGGTCGGAGCTGTACATTCACATTTAGTCAAGCATGGCCTAAGAGGTTATTGCTCACTTAATGTAGAATGTTCAGATGCTTTAGATACACATTCTTTTGCTGTATTAATTGGTGTTGGTGCAACAACTGTAAATCCTTATCTAGCCATAGATAGCATTTATCAAAGATTTGAAAAAAAATTATTTGGTAAATCTGATTTTGAAAGCTGTGTTGTAAAGTTTAAAAAATCAATAGATGCTGGACTGCTTAAAATAATGTCTAAGATGGGAATATCTGTAATCAGTTCTTATAGAGGCGGTTGTAACTTTGAAGCGGTTGGTTTAAGCAGAGCTATAGTTTCTGACTATTTTCCAGGAATGTCCTCAAGAATATCTGGTATAGGAGTGATAGGAATTGAGAAAAAAATTAAAGAACTTCACGCAAAGTTTAATGCAAAAAATGTATTCACTTTACCTATAGGAGGTTTATATAGATATAGAAAAAGTGGTGAGGATCACCAATATCAGGGTAAATTGATACATTTGCTGCAAAGCGCAGTTGGAAGCGGTTCTTATGAACAATATAAAAAATATTCTGCAGGTATACACAATCTTCCACCAATAAATATTAGGGATTTATTAGAGTTTAAAAAATATAAAGAACCAATTAGTATCGATGCAGTAGAGCCGCTCGAGGAGATTTTAAAAAGATTCGGAAGTGGAAGTATGTCTCATGGAGCTTTGTCAGCCGAGGCACATGAAACATTAGCGACCGGCATGAATAGAATTAAAGGAGCGTCTTGCAGTGGTGAGGGGGGAGAGGACGCTAAAAGATTTAAAGTTCTTCCAAACGGCGATAGCGCAAACTCAAGAGTAAAGCAGATCGCTTCTGCGAGATTTGGTGTCACGGTAGATTATTTAAATAATGCAAATGAAATAGAGATTAAAATTGCTCAAGGTGCTAAACCAGGTGAGGGTGGGCAACTTCCTGGATTTAAAGTGACTAAAGAAATAGCCAGACTAAGACACTCAACTCCTGGCGTTACTTTAATTTCACCACCTCCTCACCATGATATTTATTCAATCGAGGATTTAGCTCAATTAATTTATGATTTAAAACAAATAAATCCTAAGGCAAGAGTAGGAGTTAAACTTGTTGCCTCAACTGGAATAGGCACAATTGCTGCAGGTGTAGCAAAAGCGAAGGCAGACATTATTTTAATATCTGGTCACTCTGGTGGAACTGGAGCCAGCCCTCAAACAAGTATAAAATATGCGGGTATACCGTGGGAAATGGGTTTAACTGAAGCCAATCAAATACTTACTTTAAATAACTTAAGACATAATGTTACGCTTAGAACTGACGGTGGTTTGAAAACAGGTAGAGATGTGGTGATCGCAGCTATGATGGGCGCTGAAGAATATGGCATGGGGACATCATCTTTAGTTGCTATGGGATGTATAATGGTTAGACAGTGTCACTCAAATACATGTCCAGTTGGCGTATGTAGTCAAGATCCTTTATTGAGAGAAAAATTTACTGGTACACCTGAAAAGATTGAAAATTTATTTAAATTTGTTGCAACTGAAGTGAGAGAGATATTATCTTCATTAGGATTTAAGTCTATCAATGAAATAATTGGTCGTACTGATTTATTATCTCAAGTAAATAAAGGAGCATCAAATTTAGATGATCTAGATTTAAATCCTTTATTAGTTCAAGCAGACCCAGGTGAAAATTTAAGATACTGCAAAGACAATCATATAAATAAAGTTCCTGAAACTTTGGATGAAAAAATATGGTCCGATATCAAAGATAATATTAATATTTCAAAAAAAAATAATTTTGAATATCAAATTGAGAATACATTTAGGTCTGTTGGCACCAGACTTTCACATCATATTTATAAAAAATTTGGTAATGAAAAATTAAATGATGAGACAATCAATATTAAATTATTGGGTTCTGCCGGACAATCTCTAGGAGCGTTTCTGACAAAGGGAATCTGCCTTACGGTTGAAGGTGATTGTAATGATTATGTAGGAAAAGGCTTATCCGGAGGAAAAATAATTGTTAAAACGGCCGTCAATAGTAAATTAATTGCAGACCAAAACACAATTATAGGAAATACAGTTTTATATGGTGCTACCTCAGGCAAGCTATTTGCCTCTGGGCAAGCAGGAGAAAGATTCGCAGTAAGAAATTCTGGAAGTTTTGCAGTTGTAGAAGGTTGCGGGGCACATGGCTGTGAATATATGACAGGTGGTACTGCAATTATATTAGGTGCAGTCGGAGATAATTTTGGAGCTGGTATGACCGGGGGAATGGCTTTCATTTACGATGAGAAAAATGAATTTGAAAACTTTGCAAACCCAGAGTCAATAATCTGGCAATCAGTTGAAACAGATTATTGGAAAAAGTTCCTACTAGAGAGCATCCAAGAATTCGAGTCTAAAACTTCTTCAAAAAAAGCAAAAAAAATACTGGAGAATTTTAATTTTGAACTTAAAAATTTTAAACAAGTATGTCCAATAGAAATGCTTGATAAATTAGATAATCCCATTAGTTTAAAACCTCATACTAAGAAAGCAGGTTAATGGATAAAATAAGAGTCTTTTGCTTTGGTTTTGGCCAAGTTGCAGAAAGTTTTATTAGTAAATTAATTAACGAAAAAAAAAATTTTGATTTAAGTATCACTTCTAGGCAGGAAACTCATCAGGTTGAATTTAATAATATCAAAATAAAGTCTTACCAATTTACTAATGATAAGTTTGATAGCTCTATAAAAAATAAATTAGATGAGGCAGATTATATTTTAATTTCTATTCCACCTATTGATGGCAAAGATATTGTTGTAAATTATCTTGAAACAAATAAAAAAAAAATGATGAACTGTAAATGGATCACTTATCTATCAGCAACGAGTGTATACGGTGATCATAAAGGCGATTGGGTAAATGAAAAAAGCATCACTAAACCTTCTTCTGTTAATGGGAAAAGTAGATTACAAGCAGAAAATAATTGGAAAAGTTTATCAAATAAAAATAATTACCCACTTCAAATTTTTAGATTAGCCGGTATTTACTCAAATGAGTTTAATATTTTGAAAAGATTAAAAATGGGCAAAGTACAAATAGTAGATAAAAAAAATCATTTTTTTTCAAGAATTCATGTTGATGATATAGGAAATATTTTGTTTAAGTCTTTAGATAATTTTAAAAATAATGAAATTTATAATATATCTGATGATAAACCTGCTTCGCAGAATGAAGTAGCAGCTTATGGCGCAAAATTGCTTAAACTGGAGAGACCAAATCCAGTTAAACTTGAGGAAGTTGAAAGTGAAATGTTACAAAACTTCTATAAAGATTCAAAAAAAGTAGATAATAAAAAAATGAAAGCCTTTTTTAAATATGAATTAAAATATCCTACCTACGAGGAAGGATTAAATTATATTTTTAATAATGGTATTTAATTCTTTAACTATTTTTTTTAAAGGTTTTTGACTAGATAAACTATGATCTCCATTTTTAATAATAACAACTTTCTTCTTAGCTTTACTAAATATTTTTAGAACAAGCTTTGAGTAAATAGTTGGAACAACTTCATCTTTCTGTCCGTGTATCATTGTTACATTTATATCTAAATTTATTTTTTTGTTTAAAACTTTATTTTTTTTACCATCTTTAATTAGTTGTAAAGTAATTGGATATTCGTAGCCGCCATTTTTAATTAAAATCTTTCCTTTTTTTCTTAATTCACTCTTTGTTTTATAAGGAAATTTATTCCACATTAATCTTGTTAAAAATTCTGGAGCTGAACCTATTCCTATAAATCCTTTTATTTGAGACTTGAAATATTTGAACTGATTCAATGCAATCCACGCTCCCATACTAGAGCCAACCAAGATAAAATTATTTCTCTTAACAATTTTTTTTATTACTCTCTTAGTATCGTTTGACCAAACACTAATATTTCCTCTGGTAAAAATTCCTGAAGATTTGCCATGTCCAGAGTATTCCAAACTTAAAAAACCTAATTTGTTCTTTTTTGCAAATTTGAAAAGACTTTGAGGTTTCACACCCTCTATGTCAGACATAAAACCCGGGAGAAAAATTACATATAGCTTCTTTCTAAAATAATTGTCTATATATCTAAGCTTTTTAGTATTCGAAATTTTTAGATACTTAAATTTTTTCATATAACCTAAACTTAATTTGCTATTATATAATAATTAATATGACTACTAAAATAAATGTTTTACAAGTTATTCCAAAACTTGGCTATGGAGGCGCCGAAACAGGTTGTTACGATTTGGCCCATTATTTAGCTGAAAAAGATTGCGGTTCATACATAGCGACTTCAGGTGGTGATTTAATAAAATTTGTGAAAAAAAAAAAAGTTAAAATATTAAGGCTACCAGTTCATTCAAAAAACCCATTGATAATATTATTTAACGCAATTGTTCTATCTATAATTATTTTTTTTAAAAAAATTAATATTGTTCACGCAAGAAGTAGAGCTCCAGCTTGGTCATGTTATCTAGCATGTCTAATAACAAATAGAATTTTTGTAACTACCTTTCATGGGACATATAATTTTAATAGTAAAATTAAAAAATTTTATAATAGTATAATGTTGAGATCAAAATTAATAATAGCAGGATCAAATTTTATATTTGGCCACATTAACGAAAATTATAATGAATATTTACGTAAAGAAAAAAAATTAAGGGTAATATTTAGAGGAATAAATATTGATTATTTCAACCAAAAAAATATATCAATTTTAAAACAAGAAAAACTAAAACGTGAGTGGAATTTATCACCAAATAAATTTACAATATTAATGCCAGGTAGGCTTACATATTGGAAAGGACAAGAAAAATTCATAGAGTCACTAAATATTTTAATTGAAGACTATAATAAAAGTGATTTTCAGGCTATTCTATTAGGTTCTGATCAAGGAAGAAAGGTCTACACAAAAAAACTACATAGCTTAGTTGAAAGATACAGTTTAACAAAAAAAATTAAATTCATTAACAATTGTAGAGAAATGCCTTTAGCGTATTCTCTTGCTGATGTGGTAGTATCTGCATCAATTGAGCCTGAAGCGTTTGGAAGAGTTGCAGTAGAAGCTCAATCAATGAGCAAACCAATAATAGCAAGTAACATTGGAGGATCTAAAGAAACTGTTTTAAATAAAAAAACAGGCTTTTTATATAAACATGATGATCCTAGAGAGCTTGCTAAAAATTTAAATACTGTTATTGAATTAAGTCAAGAAGAGTTGAAATTTATAGGAAACGAAGGTAGAAAAAACATAACAAAAAAGTTTGATGTTGAAGTAATGTGTGACTCAAATTTAAGAGAATATAAAAAGTTACTAAAATAATAATGCCACAGATACAATTAATAGATGGTAAAAAAATCCCCTTTACAAAATCCATAGATGGTTTTGAACTAAGTAAAAAAATCAGTAAATCGCTTGAGAAGTCAGCATTAATAATGGAGGTGGATGGTGAATTAAAAGATTTGAGTCATATTATTACTAAAGACTCTAAAGTAAGAATTATCACACCAAAGGATCAAGAGGGTTTGGAAGTTATAAGACACGATGCAGCACATATAATGGCAATGGCAGTCCAAGAGTTATTTCCAGGGACACAAGTTACTATTGGACCAGTAATTGAAAATGGTTTTTATTATGATTTTGCAAGAAAAGAACCTTTCACAAGTGAAGATCTAGTAAAAATAGAAAAAAAGATGTCCGAGATTATTGACAGGGATGTAAAAACTAAAAGGGAAGTTTGGAAAAGAGAAGATGCCATATCTCATTTTAAAAATATAGGTGAAAATTATAAGGCAGAAATCATAGAAAGCATTCCAAAAAATGAGGAACTTTCAATTTATCATCACGGAGATACTTGGCATGATCTATGTAGAGGTCCTCATTTAGCATCATCAAGTAAAATCGGAAAAGCTTTTAAATTAACTAAGGTATCAGGAGCTTATTGGAGAGGAGACTCTAATAACGAGATGTTACAAAGAATATATGGCACTTGTTGGAGTTCAAAAAAAGAATTGGAAGATTATCTTCACAGATTAGAGGAAGCTGAGAAAAGAGATCACAGAAAATTAGGAAAAGAAATGGATCTTTTTCACTTTAGAGAAGAAAGTCCGGGATCGGTTTTTTGGCACGAAAAGGGCTGGTTATTATTCCAACGATTAGTTGAATATATGAGAATGAAACAACGTTTAGCTGGATATAAAGAAATTAATACTCCTGAGCTTTTAGATAAAACTTTGTGGGAAAAATCTGGGCACTGGGAAAAATTTGGCGAACACATGTTTACATCAGAAACACCAGATGAAAAAACCTTTGCGGTTAAACCAATGAATTGCCCTGGGTGTGTTCAAGTTTTTAATCAAGGATTGAAAAGTTATAGGGATTTGCCTCTAAAACTTTCTGAGTTTGGTAAAGTTCATAGATATGAACCCTCAGGAGCGCTTCATGGATTACTAAGAGTTAGAGCTTTTACACAAGATGATGCCCATATTTTTTGTACAGAAGACCAAATAACTCAAGAATCTTTGGCTGTAACGAACTTAATTTTAGAAATTTATAAAGATTTAGGTTTTGAAAATGTGATTTTAAAGTATTCAGATCGTCCTGAAAAAAGAGTTGGTGACGATCACGTTTGGGATAAATCCGAAGCTGCACTATTATCAGCTATAAAAAAATCAAAATTAAAATATACTATTAACAAAGGTGAGGGCGCTTTTTACGGACCCAAAATTGAATTTGTATTACGAGATGCAATTGGAAGAGATTGGCAATGTGGGACTTTGCAAGTTGATTTAAATCTACCAGGTAGACTTGGAGCAACATTTGTAGACAAAGATGGATCAAAAAAAACTCCAGTTATGCTTCATAGAGCTTTATTTGGTTCTTTAGAAAGATTTATAGGAATTTTAATTGAAAATTATGCTGGGAAACTACCTTTTTGGTTGTCTCCTGCACAAGCAGTAGTGTGTCCAATAGCAGAAGAAAACAATGAATATGCAAAAAAGGTATTTGAAGATTTATTTAAAGAAGGTATAAAATGCGAGGTGGATTTAAGAAATGAGAAAATAAATTATAAAGTGAGAGAACACTCTCTTGCAAAAATACCTTTTATTGTTGTTTGTGGAAAAAAAGAAATTGCGGATGACACAGTAACAATTAGAAAACTTGGATCAGAAAAACAAGAAACTATAAAAAGAGAAAAATTTATTAAAAATATGCTTCAAGCAAACAAGTTGCCTTTAAACTAAGTGTCTAACTTCAAACCCAATTATTTTCAGAGAAGAAGTAAACCTCAAGGGCCTAAGGCAAATGAAAGAATAAGAGCCTTAGATGTTCAGGTTATCGGAAGTGATGGTTCAAATCTTGGGGTTTTGCCCTTAAACAAAGCTATAGAACTAGCTAAGCAAGAAAATTTGGATCTAATTGAAATTTCACCTAATACAAATCCACCAGTTTGTAAGATAATGGATATGGGTAAATACAAGTATGACTTACAAAAAAAAGCTAATCAAGCTAAAAAAAAACAGAAAATTGTTTCTTTAAAAGAGATTAAACTTAGACCAGGAACAGAAGCTCATGATTATAACTTTAAAATTAAAAATGCTAAAAAATTTATTACAAAGGGAGATAAAGTTAAATTTACTGTGAAATTCAAAGGAAGAGAAATGCAACATACGGATCTAGGTAGAGAGCTAATGAATAAAATTATAGAAGAAACAAAAGATATTGCTAAAGTCGAGAGTCAGCCAAAATTTGAAGGTCGGCAGATGGTTATGATTATTCAGCCTATCTAAACGCCAATATTATCATCTTGTAAAGATTAATTAATGCCTATATAAGACCAAAAATATTTATGCCTAAACTTAAAACAAAAAGCTCAGCTAAAAAAAGATTTAAATTTACTGCTTCAGGTAAGATTAAAATGCCTCAAGCTGGAAAAAGACATGGAATGATTAAGAGAACAAATTCACAAATACGAAAACAAAGAGGCACCACGATAATGTCGAAACAAGATACGAAAATAGTTAAATCGTACATGCCATATAACTTAAGAGGGTAATATGTCTAGAACTAAACGTGGAGTAATAAGCAGAGCAAAACATAATAAGGTTTTAAAAACTGTCAAAGGACAGCGTGGGAGAAGAAAGAATACTATTAGAATAGCTCGGCAAGCTATGGAAAAAGCAATGCAATATGCTTACAGAGATAGAAAAGCTAAAAAAAGAGAATTTAGATCATTATGGATACAAAGAATAAATGCTGGCGTAAGGGCAGAAGGATTAACTTACGCAAAATTTATTAACGGTTTGGCTAAATCTAAAATAAAATTAGATAGAAAAGTTTTAGCAGAATTGGCTTACAATAATCCAGAAGTCTTTAAATCAGTAGTAAAAAAGGTTCAATCCTCCCTTGAATAAAAGGGTCTTTGATTTAACACAAACTTTAATATAAAAAATCAATTACCTAATGAGTGATTTGGATAAAATAAATTCAA
>MDSZ01186881.1_pt1 | contig 15172 bp, 13 predicted proteins | sample 811201 | NCBI WGS metagenome assembly MDSZ01 (sample SAMN05326647, study PRJNA326480) | marine metagenome | isolation source: seawater | place: Indian Ocean: North | collected 2010
TAATGAAGGTGGGATATATGTAGATATAGATTCCTCAATTACAGGATCTTTAGATAAGCTAATTAAAGATGAGGACAAAGCAATAGTTTCTGCGGAAACCAACAAAAACCTTTTTGTTCAATGGGCACTTGTTTACGAAAAAAAACATATTATTTTAGAAAACACTTTAAATAACATTTTACGTGATGTTTATGAAGAAAATAATAAATATGATCATCATTCACTAACTGTTGAAAATTATGCAAAGTCTATTTATAAAGCTGCTAAAGAATCTTCTGAAAATCTCGAGTGGAGTGAGATAAATAATAGTACTGATTTGACATTTTATATGAATTCTTCTTCATTTAGATTGTATGGAATAGATTATAATAATTTTTTTCAATTCAAGCACAAATACAATCATTTGCTAAGAGATAGGCCTAAGGGTGTAGAACTAGATACTCATTGGTCGTTACAAGAACAAAAGCCTCTGTATTAAATATATTTTAATTTGTTCTTTGAAAAAAAAGTAAAATATAATTACTGAGAAAAGAGAAAAATATTAAAAAATGAATCCTAAAGTTGCGATAGTTATACCTAGCTTCAATAGAATTTCGTATCTTATTAATGCTTTAGAAAGCGTATTTAATCAAACTTATGATAATTATGATGTAGTTGTTATAAATGATGGCTCAACAGACTCAAATTACAAATCTCATAAATTTTTAAAAGATATAAAACAAATAGATCTAGAGGAAAACCAAAAAACTCTTTACGGTTATGGTCCAGGTAGTATAAGAAATTTTGGTAATATTGAGCCTTTTACAAAATATGTTGCCTTTTTAGATGATGATGATATTTGGATGCCAAATAAATTAGAGGAACAAGTTGAAATTATTGAAAACAGCGATGAAAAAATGGTTTGTTCTGATGCATATATAGGAAATGGTGTTTATGTAGACGATAAAGAATACAAGTCATATTTATGGGATTATTATTTTAGAAAACACAAGGAGGCTTATTTTATAAATAAATATGTAAGTAAATTTAAGAGATTTTACTATCCAAATGTTTGGGACTTGGCCTTTTTAAATAGCTTTCGTAATCTAGCAAACCCTATAATTACCTCGACAGTATTAGTTGAAAGAGAATTGTTAGATAAGGTTGGTTGGTTTAGAAACCTACCATTCGCTGCTGACTATGACTGCTGGAGAGCAATTATGCAATTTACAAATTGTAAATTTATTAATAATCCTCTTATATATTATGACAATAATCATGGAGATGGAAGAAATTATATCAAGTGAATAATAGAAGAATTGTTTTTTACACTTATGGTGATTCTAGAAAATATGACATATCAAAAAAGCACTTAATATATTTAGCAAAAAAATCAGATATTTTTGACAATTTATATTCTTTTTCAAGAAAAGATGTTCCGAAATATGATGAAATTCCATATAAACATATTTTAAGACAAGAGCGTGGTGGAGGTTATTGGATCTGGAAATATTTGTTACTTGAAAAATTGTTAACAAATACAAAAAAAAATGATTTAATTGTTTATTGCGATTCTGGAAGTTCATTCAATTATTTCGCAAAGAATAGGCTGTTAGAATATTTTGACTTGTTAGACTCTTCTGAATTTGGAAATTTTAGAATAGAATCTAAAAAAATCCACATTGAAAAATACTGGACAACAAAAGAAATTTTCAAATATTTTAATGTGATGGATAACAAAGAAATTACTGATTCTCCTCAGTTGCTTGGAGGATATCTAATATTTAAAAACTGTGAACAAACAAAATATTTACTAAATATTTTTTTTCAACTAATAAGAACCGACTGGAAATTAATTACAGATGAATATAACAATAACCAAATTAAACAATTTATAGAGAATAGACACGATCAAAGTATTTTAAGTGTCATAAGTAAAAAATATGGCTCTGTAATAATTGAAAATGAAACTTATTTCGAAAATGAAAGTAAAGAACAACTTAACTATCCATTTCTAAGTGTTAGGAATTATGGTCACGGAAAAAAAGATAGGATTAAATATTTAATAAATTATAAAAAAATTAAAACTAAACCTGTTTTTTTCTAAAGTTGTAACAATAAAAAGTAAAAAATACAGATAAGAGAATACTTAAATAAGGTATATTTTTTAAACTTAATTTTAGATTTAAATTACTAAATTCTGAATGATTTTTAATACCTCTTTTTTCTGTATTACAGTTTTGGAAATTTAATATATCATCAAACTCAATGAAAATCTGATTGATCTTACATGTAAAAATATAATTATTTTTTTCGTTCTTTTCATTAATTAAATCTTCATTAAAATTCGTAGGTAGTCCGATTACAAAAGTAAAAAACATTAAAATTATTAAAGTAAACACTTTATCAAAACTTTTTACAAATTTTAAAAAAATATTCAAAACAATTACAAAAGATATACCAATAAAAAAACTGTAATAAAAAGTCTTTACACTGTCTCCAGCTATTGGGTCATAATTTTTTGTAGGAAATAGCCCAAGAGAAGATATACCAATTAAAGTAATTCCAATTAATGGGGATAAAATTATTGCTCTAAGATTTTTGTATTTAATGGAACAGAGAAAAGCAAAAAGATAGAAAATAATAGTAAAAAAGAATCCTCCTCTCATCCTAATTTCATCTAAAGTATTTTCTCCTACATCTTCTTCAATATATCTTGTATTAAGATTTCCAGTGTAAGTTAAAACTCTATGGTTTTTATCATATCTTATTACAGGTAGTTGATTTGATTCTGTATTTAATATAGGTTCATTAAATACTATGAATTGTTTCCTTGAAGAATTGAAATTCGAATGGTCAGAGTTCCAATACAGCTCAAAATAATCTGAAAATGTATCTAAAAGGGTTATGGCTTGAAAAGAATTATTGTGAAAGTTTTTATGTGGATTATCATTTAATTCTCTTGAGTTAAAGTTTGTAAAAAACTCAAAATCCGCAGAATTATTATATTTTTCATCGTGGGTAACATCATAAATATGTTTATCGTTCAATATGTAATTTTCAACATGTAAAGATAAAAGAATCAATACAAATAAAGCTAAATTTCTATAGAAGGGTTTAATATCAAGTAATAATTTTTTTAAATTTATATGGAAAATTAAAAAAATTATATACATTAATAAGATTGAGACTTTTAATGTGGAAATTAAAACTGAAAAAAATAAAAATAAGTTTAGAAAGTTTTGGTTTTTTTCCAATTTGAACAATTGAAAATATAGCAAAGACCATACAATCAAAGTGAATCCTAATATTTCAGGCTTAAAAGTCATTCTAAGGACTAATGTTGGTGGGCTAAAGTTTAAAACTATTAGAGAAAGGTACACTTTTGTTTCGTCAAAATTATTTAGCAACAAGTATCTCTTCAAACCAAAAAGAGCAAAAATATAAATAATATAATTTCCAAGTAGTACTGATATATTTAATAATTCAAAATTGCTTATTTCATTAATAAAAATATTTAAAATTATTGTTAATAAGTAAATAAAGAAAAAGTATAAGTTACCTTGTTCAATATTGGAGGAATCAATATCTCCAGAGTAAAACAGTAGATAATTAAGATATTTTGGAAAATCTGGAGAATAGACAATATCGTAGTTTAAATAAATCAAAATAAAACTTGAATATATGCTTAAATAAAATAAAAAATTTACTTTTAATTTTTGAGAAAGCTTTAAAACTGTTTTAATCATTTAACTCTTTGAGAACTGAAGACAAAAACTTATTAAAACTTTTTGGCTCAATATAATAATCAGATCCATAAAAATCATCATCATCAACCTTTGCTAAAAAATAATAATAATCAAGTGATAATTCAGAAGCTAAAGAAAAGAAGCAATTATTGCTTTTATCTCCAATTCCCCTAACTTCAATAACACTCTTACCTTTTTCTAAAAACAGCATATTTGTTAAGCCAGCACCATGTATTCCACCGAGTGTATCCGATTTGTTAATTAAATTAACTTGATCTTTGATACTCATGTCTTGAAAATCAACAATATTAAAATCAAACTGATTTAATATTTCAGATACTTCTTCCATATTTTTTATATGTCTTTTGCCTGCTAAATTTCTGGAAATCCAAATTCGATTATGCGATTTATTTTTTTCAAATACTTTAGTTTCTAAATACTTTTTTTTAAAATTATCTGATATTTTATTTATTATTTGTGGATCATAATTTCCTGATGGAGCAGCGTGTGATGGAATATCAAGATTTTTAATTTTATAAATCTTTTTTTTATCTAAATATATATGTGGAATTTCAAAATCTCTAAGTACAGTCTGTATATAATTTTTATTTAGATAATTTTCTGATAATAATATTGGTTTTGTCTTTTGATTTTCCAATAAATTTTTTTCAGTTAAATACTCTAGTCTCTGTAAGAAATCGCAATACCAGTGAAAGTATTTATGACTTTTTTCATTTATAACCCAAGATGCTTCATCAATAATAATAATTTCTTTTTTTTCCCTATTAAATTGAAACAATAGGAGTACGTTTTTAATAAATTCTTTAAACTTTTCTTTGCTTCTTAGCTCGCCCATTCTCCAAAATTTACTACCAAATTGAAAGTAGCTTAATAGGTAGAATTTGTAGTTCCTAATAAATATATTTTTCCTCTTTATTAATGAAATTGACTTGAATTTTCTGTTTAATTCGTGTTCAAATATCTCTAAATCTTTTTTTTTGAAATTCTTTGGTAAATTTCTCTCAACTCTGTACTTAGTAGATAACATACGAGCTTGTTAATTTTTCATGAAATAAGAACATACAATATTATAAATCAGTAGTTTTTAATAATTTAATCAAATATAAAGGAATACAATCTTCTATAAAAAGTCTTTAATGTTTTCAAATTTTTTTCAAAATTTATATTTTTTTGATAGTCTTTTAATATTTGATTTCTAATTTCTTCACTTTCGCTGATGATTAACGAATCGTTCGCACTTATTACACGATTTCTATCAATTTTTTTCATCCAATAATTTACTTTTAGTATCTCACTATCAAACTTGTTTAAATTGTTTTTTAAAGATTTAATCTGATCTAGTGTAATTTTTGATAAGTTGTCTACGAATATTATTGGATATTCATTAAATGAATTCATACATAGACTTTTTTCAACTACGGGATATGAACCAGCATAAATGGTTTCCCAAACTCTATGAGTGTCGATACCATTTCCTGGTGGTGAAATGATAAACATAAAAGACTTTAGTTTCAATAAATAATCATCGAGTGATAAAAGAGTGTCCTCAGTATATACCCAATCTTTTACTCTTAGTTTTCTAATAATTTTGTTTCTTTTATAAAAGTTTGTATTTTTCTCAAAATTCATATAAGCTAATTCGGTTTTGTCGTGCTCTATATTTTCTTTTACAAAGTTTTTAAATTGTAAATTTTTTGGGTGATCATTTGCTACACCTAATGGAATAGGAATTAATTTTTTATTAGAGTAATTTACATTTGTTGAATACCATTCCGATATGCATGCTGGTTTAGTCATAAATAATTTTTTATCAATACCTTTGTCGCTTTGAGCAGTAATTAATTTTATATTTTTCAGACTGGTTTCATTTTTTATTAAACGAAATAAAGAATCAATCATGTATAAATTACAAAAAATAATATCATTTTCTTTAATTTCAAATTCATTTAATTTGTAAAATAAAAATTCAGAGTCTTCATAGATAATCAAAGGATTTTTAATGTTCAATTTTTCAAATTGCTTTTTTGACAAAATCTCTGAATACACAATATTTGAATTTCTTGCAAAATTGTATGAACAAAGTAACTCTTCCTTATTAAAAATATTTTCAAAAGTTTCCATTTAGTAACAGTTTAAAATAGATTAGAAGGTTTTATGATAAATATATTTTATAATCCAAATTACATTAAAACAGAGAAAGTTTGGGTTACAAAAAGTTTTAAATACTCTCATTTATACGACATATATCTAGATTTAATGTATTTGCTTAACAGGCCAATTAAAAATAACTTAATATTTTCTGGTCCACACAAAAGAATGAATAATCTTGTTAAAACTTTTAAAAATGACAATAGATTTTCTTTTAATAATTTGAAATACGATTTTTCTTATATTGTCCAATTTGACAGTTTCGGTGAGAATGTCTTAAAAGATATCATACAGAATAAAAATAATAAGACCAAAGTTTTGATAGGGCCATTGTATAACATTGAATATGACAGTAAATTAATAAAATATATTAAACAATATAAATTTATAAAGAAAGTTGTTGCTTCGGAGATTGCATACATCAATGCTGCTTATGAAATGAATCACGATATTTCACCAGATGATATTACTGTTTTTCCTTCAGGCATAATAAGTATTAATGAATTAAAAGATAATATATCCAAAAAAATATCATCTGGTGAATGTCTTATATATTTTAAAAAAAGACCAGATGAACATTTAGAGTTAGTAAAAGATTTTTTAAATAAAAAAAATATAAAATATAAAGTTTTTAATTATGGAAATTATAGCAATAAAGAGCTGATGGAATCTGCGATGATATCCGACTTTGGAATATTTATGAGCAGACCTGAAACACAAGGATTTGCTGCACAAGAACTACTATCTTGTAATTTACCTATGTTTGTATGGGATCAGAAAATAAATAATTATGAAGATAAAAAATTATCTGGAACAACAATGTCTTACTGGGATGATCGATGTGGAGTTTTGGTAGATACCTTCGATGAATTTGTACTCAGGTTTCCTGCCTTTATTGAAAACCTAAATAGTTATTACCCAGCTGCTCTGATCAAAGATAAATTAACATATGAAAAATTCAAAGATAATTTAATTGAAGAATTTAAAAAATAATGAATAAACCACAAATAGTTGGGTAGATTTATATTCGTGAATAAAAAATACAAAATTTCCTATTTTTTTCAAGGCGGTAGAAAAGAAAGGCTTTTAAAAGATACCCCTTATGCAAAAGAAATGTTTTATGGCTATCACTATTTTAATGAAAATTATGAAGACGTTTCACTTACAGAATTTACCTTGGAACATTCCGTATTGAGAAGAGTATTTTTTAGATACATTGAAAAACCACTAAGAACTCTATTAAAACTACCTCTCTATTGGAGTTTTGTTATAACTAAAAAACACTTTTCTGAATTAAAAAAATCTGATTATTCAATTTTTAGTTCTAATAGAATCGGTTGCTCTATCTTGCCATTTGTAATTTTCTTGAAATTAACTAAAAACAAAACAAAATATCTTTGCTTTATTTTGGGACTTCTTTCTAGAAAACCAAAATATAAATTTTTTGAAATTTTTCAAAATTTTTATATTAAAGTATTTTTTAAATTTATTGATAAATTTATTTTTTTAAGCGAAGGAGAATATAATCTTGCTTTACAAAAATATCCTAAATATAAAAAAAAGTATTTCCTTTTACCATTTGCAATTGATACTGACATGTGGAAATTTAAATCTAAAAAAGATAAAAATAAAAAAATTTTATTTGTAGGAAATGATGGTTTTAGAGATTTTCAACTTGCTGAGAAGTTGTCTTCAGAATTAGTTGACTTTGAATTTGTTTATGTCAGCCAAAATATAAGCGAAAATAACATTAATAAAAGTAATTCTATAATAAAAAAAGGTAGTTGGGGTGATCCGTACCTATCAGATGAACAGCTTAGAAAAGAATACCATGAAGCATTCTTAACAATTATTCCTTTAAAAGATAGCTACCAGCCATCAGGACAGAGTGTAGCACTTCAGTCACTGTCTTGTGGAACACCAGTTTTGATAACTCAAACAGTTGGTTTTTGGGATAATGAAAATTTAAAAAATGAAAAAAATATTTTTTTTATAGAAAGTAACAAAATAATTGATTGGAAACAAAAGATTGAATATTTATTTTCATTAGACACTGATCAAATTAATAAAATAGTTAAAGATGGAAGAAACACAATTGAAAAACTTTATTCAGTTGATGAATTTAGCAAAAAAATTGAGGAGATTTTAATAAATTGAAAATATCAATATTTACAACTATGACGAATCCTGACACCAGAAACGATCCTTGGCGTGAAGCGTTAAGTTGTTATGAATTATTTGCAGATGAGGTTATAACAACAGGGTCTGATTGGCCAAAAGAATTCAAGTGGTCTGATATAGGGAAGTATTTTCAAGAGGGTCTCGAAAAATCAACTGGTGATTGGAATATAAGAATGGATATTGACTATTTTTTTCATGAAAAAGATCGCACAAAATTATTTAAATATTTAAACAAATATTCTGATTATCCCTTAGTCAGCTTTCCTCAATATCAGTTTTACACTATTGATAGATTCCACGTTAAAACCAGATTATGTCTTGGTATAAACAAAAAGTTTATGAAAAATATACGTTTAAATGGTGGAGGTGATTTGTGCCTAGCAACTTTTAACGGTAACCTTGCTGATCCAAATAGGGTTCCCAATATACCTGTACCAATTTATCAATATGACTCTACATTTAGAACAAAAAAAATTATTCAATCAGATAGAGCAAGATTTGCAAGAGCTTGGCAGAGAGAGTTTGATAACTTTGGTTCTAGAGGCGAAGGAGATGAAAAAACTAGTTATGAAGCTTGGTTTAATGATGTAAGATCTAAATATCCTAAACATGTCCATAAGATTAATTTTGAAAATCATCCTGAATTTATTAAAAACAGTTTAGGTAAACTTGATAAGAATCAATTTGGTTATAGCGCCTTTGGATTAAAAAATTCTTGGAAAAGTAGTCCAGAGAATTATTTAAAAGGTTACAAATCTCTATATCTAGATACGTTTATAAATAATTTAAACAAAAAGAAAATTTAAAGATTATTGTTCTTAAATAAGCCGATGTAGCGATAACGTGATCCGTCGATAATCTTGAAATCGTTTTTATATAAAAAATTTGTAACTTCGGCAATGGTTAGATTGGAATTAATTCCTCTTTCTGGTCCATAATCTACACTAACGTAATCTATGTTTCTTAATGTATTAACAGAGCCTTTCAAAACTTCAAGCTCTAACCCTTCGGCTTCAAGTTTTAGCAACTTAACTTTTTCAAAATTAAAAGAATCTAAAGTCTTAGAAAATACAGAAAGCTGTGAGGCACTGTCATTAAATTTAATTAATGAGCTATTTGCTCCTTCTGTATCAACATATAAAATACTTTCTTTAATATCATCAGATAGTGCAACGTTATATAAAGAAGTATTATATTTTTTTAGGTTTTTTTCAAGACAATCATATGCCTTAATATCTGGTTCGAATCCAATGTAATTAATTTTTATATTTCTGTAATCAAAAGAATAAAACAACTCTCCAACGTTTGCACCACAATCAATAACCGTATCATTTTCATTAAAATTTATATTTTGAAGACAATATGTATTAAACAAAAAGTCGAAATGTTCAATTGGGTTTATGATTACTCTATCAATTCTTTTGTTTGGAAAATAGATAATTTTACTATTACCTAAATTTTTAAAATATATACCTTCTGAATAATTAATGTCTCCTTGTTTAAATAACATGTTCATCAATTTGCAGTATATTTTTTTATTAGTATTTTTACTAATAAAACCGACCAATAAGCCTTTCATGAAATTGTAAAGTTTTCCAAGTTTTGAATAGTTGTTCTTGTTGACTCTACTAAACATAAAATCAGGTAAATCAATTATGTTTGCCATCCATTAAATCATACACAATTATCAAACTAAAAAAATAAATAATTATATAAGAAAATAAGTGAAGTTATCATGAGTAGGTGAATGTTTTAGTTGTTTTTACCTTTGGTTATTCACTAAAGACATGGTCTGATTCCAAAACTCTAAATAGGGAAATATCCATATATAAAAAATTATTTGAAAAAGAAGGTGTTAATTTTACTTTTTTAACCTATGGAAACGTACTTGATAAAGAATTGATTAATGAAGAAGGTTTAAACGTTATCCCTATTTATGAATTTATTCAAGAAAAAAACTCAAAAACAAGAATGTTATTAGATTCAATTATTTTTCCATTTAAATTTCGAAGTAAATTTAAAAATATTGATTTGATTAAACAGCATCAAATATCAGGAGTTTGGTTGTCAATTATTTTAAAAATTCTCTTAAAAGTACCTTTGTATACTAGAACTGGTTATGACATGCAATTGTTTGCAAAATTTGAAAATAAGAGCTTTTTAACAAGATGTTTGTATTACATTTTCAACCAATTAGGTCTTATTTTTAGTGACATTTTTACAGTATCAAATACATTTGATTTAAAAAATACTAAAAAAAGATATATTCATAAAAAAAATATTCATTTAAGAACTAATTGGATTATGAAAAAAAAATATAAACCACTTAATGAAAGACGTGAGGATGCAATAGTTTCAGTTGGAAGAATAGAAAATCAAAAAAATTTTTTCGAATTGATAAAGAATTTTTCTAAAAGTAATATTGAAATTCATATTTTTGGAGATGGATCACTTAAGAATCAATTAAAACATTACGCTAGTAAGAATGATGTTAAGCTTGTACTCCACGGATCAATTTCAAATGAGATTCTTCAAGATAGACTAAGTGAATACAAATACTTTGTATCTACTTCTTTTTATGAGGGAAATCCAAAATCAGTAATGGAAGCCCTTTCTGTTGGCTGCTTAGTTTTTGCCTCAGATATACCTAGCCACCAAGACTTAATAACTGATAATAAAAATGGGTTGCTATTTAAATTAGGTAATTATGAATTAAAGAAACAATTTTTTAAATTTATAAGCGAAAGTTCAAACATAAAAGATATTTCAATAAATGCATTTAAAGAATCTGAAAAAAATTTTAAATTAGACATTGTATCAGCAAAAGAATTTGAAGATTATATTTTTTTGTTAAACCAGTCTAAATAATTTACCAAAAAATATATTCTCCAAATTCTCTGTGAATTTATTCTTGACTTAAACCTAGATAGTATATTTAATTCGGATTTACTAATATTAAGATTACTTTTTTCAATAATTTCAAATATGTCATCTATATTTGAATAAATCCAGCTTTCAAGATTAAACACAAACCCCATTTTTTTTCTGTTAATAAATTCTGTACCCATATCTTTTTCTAAAATATCTTTTAGTACTACCTTATTAAAAGTTTTTGAGTTAAAGTCTGTATTTAGTGAAACGATATATTCTACTAATTTATGATCGACAAATGGTGATCTTATTTCTAATGAGTTTGCCATAGAAGTAGTATCTACTTTTAACATCATCATTTCTGATAGAAAAAAATTATACTCTATCACAATTGATGATTTGTATGGGTTATCTAGATCTTGAAAAAACTTATTTTCGAAGGTAAAGTTTGATTCTAAACCAAGTAAATTTAAAAATTTTTTATCACTAAAAAATGAAGAATATGCTTTATCAAAAAATTTATCATATTTTGAAAAATTATTTCCTGTGCCAAGATAATCTGGATAGTATTTATTTAAAAGATTTGAATTGAACATTAAAAAATTTCTAGAAGACATAAATTTTGATCTTTCATATCCATACAGTAATTCGTCACCACCATCCCCTGAAATTGCTACCTTGTATTCTTCAGATATAGCTTTAGAAATAACATAGGAAGGTACAGTAGAGGGATCTGAATAAGGTTCATCAAATATATCAATAGATTCCTGAATTCTGCTGTTTATATCGTTTTTGCTAAGTTGAACAGTTTTTTGAGTAGTTGAGTAAGTGTTAGAAACTAAATTAATCCATTTTGACTCATCATATTTAGGATCAGAGTATCCAACTGAGAAAGTATTTAAGTCTTTGTTTAAAAAATCTAATTGTTTCACAATGGTAGAAGAATCTATACCACCTGATAAAAATACGGCCATAGGTACATCTGCATCAAGTCTTTTTGAAACTGACTCAGATAATAGATTATCGAACTTCTCTTTGCTAAATAACTGATAATCGATTTTATCTTTTATATTCCAATAGAAAAGTTTATTTGTAATTTGAACATTCTTTGAGATATCAAATTCTATGATTTCAGCAGGACTTAATTTATAAATATTCTCAAATATTGTATTCGGAGATGGTACTACACCATAATCTAAATAATCAACAAGAGACTTATCATTAATTTTTGTATTTTTCTCAAGTATAGATAGTGATTTTAAGCTTGACGAAAAAACTAATTCTTCATTGTTGTATGAATAAAAAAGTGGTTTTTGTCCCAAACGATCTCTAATCAAAAAGACTTTTTGAACATTTGGATCAAAAAACATAATTGAAAATTGTCCTTCTAATTTGCTTATAAAGTCTAAACCAAAATAAGAAAGGCCATTTAATACGACTTCAGTATCGCTATGACTAGAAAAAAATTCAACACCTTCATTTTCTAAAGTTTCTCTCAACTCTTTATGATTAAAAATTTCACCGTTAAACATCACAGTTGTATTAAAACGTTTTGAAACCATTGGTTGAGATGCTTTAGGGGTTAAATCTAGAATTGCCAGTCTATTAAAATAAAAAGAAATATATTTTTCATTCTTACTTGAAAATATTTCATTAATCTTTCCTTCAATAAACTTTGTCTCATCAGGACCTCTACATTTCATAAAGTTATTACACTTTTCAACAAGTTGACTATCTAATCTGCTTGTTGAAACTTTTCCGAGAAATCCACACATTTACTGTTTAATTCCTTTTTTCTTTATAAGTCAAATTGTTGATAAAAAGAGACTGAAAAAAAATTAATAAAAAGGATACACTATATTTTAAGTTCCAATAAGTCTTGTCCAAAAGGGAATTAAAAATAGTTTTAATTGAATTAACTTTCCATTTATGAGTAAGATGATATTTTTTATTAAAAAGTTCTCTAAATAATTCTTGATAAATTTCTGAAGTTACAGATAGTATACCAGTTGGAGTCCACGGTTTATGACTACCTGCGTAATGAATAAATATATTTTCTTTTTTTAACGATTTGACAGTATAACCTTTTTCTAAATCACAATTGTAAAATAAATTTAATACTTTATTAAGAGATTCGGAACATTCGTAATAATTGCCATCAAAAAATGAATTTAGTATGTCTTGATCCCAAAACCTTACAATTTGAAAAAGTTCTAATAATAACTTTCTCAATAAAACATCTGCTTTGTCCTTCTTCCACATTTTTAGGTCAATTAACATTACACCTGCATTGAAATAATTATTGCTTTTCATATTTAAATTATTGAATAAATCCCTACTTTGTGTATCTTTATATATCTCTGTCTTGACACTAATGGTTGCCTTCATTTTTTCCATGTATTCAAAAGTTTTTACAATCTCATTTAAAGGATTTTTAACACATATAACGTCAGCGTCTAAATAAATAATTGATGATAGGGTTTCTGGTAGGTAATCATCCATAAATAGTCTGTAATACGTTGCTTCGGAAACATGGGAATTGTTTAAATTTGGAAAACTTTTTACATTTTTAATAAATTTATATACTTTTATTGATTCTAAATTTTTGTGATTCAGCACTTTCTTTGGTAAAAATGAAGGGTCAGAATTAGTTTTATGTATTACGAATACGGATATAGGTTGTTCCACATTCTGCAATAAAGAATATAGTGATACTGATAATTGGTAATTATAGTTTTCGTCCAAACAATACAGAAAATTTATCATTACATTCATGTTAATAACTTAACTAATAAACTTTTATTCATTAACATCTAAAGGTAATGAATAATGAGTCTGTAATAACTATTTGTGGAGAATATCCCTCAGATTTTATCAAGATTGATATAGGAAGTGATCCAAATTTTGTTTTTATTAATGACCCCAATTTTGAGGTCACTAACGTATATGATTTAGATGGAAATGTGGCTTCAGTAAATTCTTTTTTGGAATGTGAACACTATGTAACTGGTGGATGGGATGTCATTCCTTTACAAAGATCAGAATATTTTTATTATGATGTCTTACAAGTTTTTTCTCTAGTTGCAATAGTATTTGGGGTCTTTTTGCAAAAAGTTAACAAAAGAATGTTTGATGAATAAACTGCTTAGAAAGAAAGTCTTATTATTTAAAGTTATAATATTACTAATTCTTGTTATCGCTCCGTGGTCAATTTCAGATTTAAGTGATGGTATCGATCCAGAAAAAATTACCTCTGATCTAAGATTTTATGAAATAAATACATGCAGTATTTCTTTAATAGAATTCCTGGCAAACAATATCAATGTCTTATATCAAGATCACTATAAAATACGCTTTAATAATTACTCTTCAATATATTGCTTTGGTCAAATTACTGGCATAGATCAAATTAATCATGAATTCTATATTTCAATTGGCGCAAATACAATTTTGAGTCTATTTATACAATCAATATTTTGGATTGTATTAATTTCTCTCATAAGTAAAAATAAAAAAGTCTTAAAACTAAAAATTGTAGACTACATCTCAATAACTTTGACTTCACTATTGGTAGTTTTTGGAATTTATGCTGAAAGTAGATTTTATTCTAAAACCTTGTATTTTGTAGACTTAAGTAAGGGTGACCAATATATTAATCTTTTTAGTTATTTTTTATTTATAAATTATTTTTTGTATATTGTTTTGATAAATAGAAGCGAAAACATTCGATACTATATTCCTTTCTCTTTCATATTTATGATGCTTTTTAGTGGATTGAACTTGTATCTTCCTGTTTTGTTCTTCTGTATGTTTGGAATTACAGAATTACTTAAGAAAAATATTTCAAACAGATATATTAATCTTTTCTTCCTTTATCTTGCATTTTGGTCATATCAGGCAATCGGGGAAAACTTTTATCTTAAGCCTGACAAAATTCGTGGATTAACTAGTACCTCTTATAACTTTTCAACAAATATTTTCTGGGGTATTTTAATTTTTACACTGATAATAGGTATAGTTAAATATTTTCAGTCATCAAGTAAATCATTAGAAATAGAAAAATTTAAATCTGTAACGCTTTTTGTTGGAAGTACATTAGTAATTTTAGGATATTTATCTTCAGCATTCCCATCTATTAACTTTTTCACTAACTATTACTCAGGTTTAACTAAATATCCAACTCTTAACCAAAACTTATTTCAATACAATGAGTGGGGAGAAAA
>MDSZ01190344.1_pt1 | contig 15172 bp, 5 predicted proteins | sample 811201 | NCBI WGS metagenome assembly MDSZ01 (sample SAMN05326647, study PRJNA326480) | marine metagenome | isolation source: seawater | place: Indian Ocean: North | collected 2010
GTGTGGATGTTTCCTCTTTTGAGGCAAACCACAGCTCTGCAGATTTTATGGTTTCAAATTGGGAGGCTGCCAAAGCATGTGGCAGGAAGATGGGGGCTCAATTAGGTGAAGAATTATCTAAAAGTTTTCCCGGTATGGAAAGAAGACAGTCTGTCTTATTCGAGGATGAGCACCGCACAATACTCGAGGATTACGCCCATCATCCCACCGAGATAGGCTCGTTGCTCGCATCGAGAAGAAAACTTTTACCGGACCACTGGATGAAAGTTGTTTTTCAATCGCATCGTTACAGCCGAACGAAAGCGTTCGCCCAATCCTTTGCGGAAGAATTAGGTGCCGCAGATGAACTTAATTTGTTACCCACTTATGGTGCATTTGAAAAGTATGACGAAAGTGGCGATGCGGAGTCATTGGTGGGACACTTACCTCCGCGATTGAGGGACAAAACAAAAGTATTTTTAGATTATACCTCATTTGTGGATGAAGTTTACGAGACTGAAAATCCCCTTACTCCTGAGCAGGTTTTATTTGTTGGTGCAGGGAACATAGATGGATGGGCTCATGCCTTTGCTGCTATCCATACTCATAAAGGAGACAGGATTTCAGCCTTTTCTCATTTCCTAAGTGGTCGATTGTCTTCGAGTTCCGTCCTGCGCAAGGATGAGAACCTTGCATCCAAGACAACTATGCGCGTTGGGGGAAAGGCTTTGTGGTACGCAGAACCCCAACACACCGAAGATTTGCGGAGACTGGTGGAAGCTTCTAACTTTTTCTCTATACCCCGGGTGATGTTGGGTCGAGGTTCGAATTTGATTATTCCTGATGAAGGTTATCATGGATTGGTTTTACGATTGCGGGGAGACTTTTGGAACGAAATCAGTTCCCGGTCTGACGATTCTTTCGTGGTTGGAGCAGGTTCCAGACTTAAAGATATTTGTAGGTTAGCCTGCCACCGGGGTCTCTTGGGTTTTGAGTTTCTTGAGGGAATTCCTGGCACCCTGGGAGGTGCTCTGAGAATGAATGCGGGTGCAATGGGTTGGGAGATTTACGATTTAGTGGAGTGGGTTTCCTTTTTACTCCCGGATGGAAGCATTAAGGAAATACCTGGGAATCAACTCAATGTCGGTTATCGTTTTTGCAAGGAGGCACAGGAAGGAATTGCCTTGAGGGCGAAGCTTAAGGCAGAGGGACGTTCGGACCACAAGGATATTCGCTCCGCAATCGAACTATTAGCTCAAAAGAGGAGAGCCTCACAACCCAGGGAGGCGAGTGCGGGCTGTATTTTTAAGAATCCGGAAGATAAATCTGCGGGTTGGTTAATTGAAAAAAGTGGGATGAAAGGTCAGCGGGTAGGCAACGCGGTTGTCTCAGATGTACACGCGAATTTCATCGTTAATGAGGGGGGAGCGACGGCTGAGGATGTAATCTCCCTTATTCAACAAGTTCGAAAACGGGTACAGGAAGAAGTCCAGGTCAATCTTGAGCCGGAGGTCGGGCTACTCGGGAAAAAATGGAATGATCAATTATCATGAATAATCAGAATAACTTACCATCTATTACCATTTTGGCTGGAGGTATCGGACCGGAAAGGCAGGTCTCATTGGATTCTGGCCAATGTCTGGCAGACGCACTTGAGTTTGATTATCGAGTCAATTTGATTGATTTGACGGAAGCAACCTTACCCCATGATCTTTCTCCTGAAGAAACGGTGGTGATTTCAGTTATTCATGGCACATTTGGAGAAGATGGCCAGTTGCAGGCAATTTTAGATGAGGCTGGTTTTTTCTATGCAGGAAGTGGTACGAATGCGAGTCGCTTATGCATGAATAAATATGCATCTAAAAGAAGCGTTGCCGAAAGAGGTGTACGCGTAAGTCCAGATGTTCGTTTTTCCGACCCGAAATCAATTAACCCGAATGAAGTATTCAAAGAACTTGGTGCTGATGTAATTCTTAAACCCACGGATCAAGGTAGCAGTGTCGCACTTTTTGTAATTAATGGGCTTGATGAATTAGAGAAAGCTCTAAGCGAGATTGAGACGGGGAACTGGATGTTGGAAAAGCGGGTTTTTGGACGGGAAGTTACCGTTGGTTTGCTCAATGGAGTCCCTATGGGAATTGTGGAAGTGATTCCTGACGGTGGAGTTTATGATTACAAAAGAAAATACTCTAAAGGCTCAACGGAGTATCGCTTTCCTGCAGTTTTGGATCTTGAGATCGAAGAGGAAATTAAACGCTTTGCCCGCCGATCTTTTCATGTATGCGAATGCAGGGATTTTGCCCGGATTGATTTTATGATCTGCGAGGATGGAAATCCATTCTTCCTCGAAGTTAACACACTCCCCGGACTGACCACCACCAGTCTGCTGCCCAAGAGTGCATCCTGTGCAGGGTACGATTTTCAATCACTTTGTAAGAAATTGGTTGAGCCTGCAATCGCTAGGTTTGAACAGTCAAAAATTTCTGTATTAAGCGCATAAGCATGAAATCGAAAAATAAAAAGAATTCTGATTCAGGATTAAGCTGGCAAAAGCTAAAACCCAAATCGTCCCGACGTCCTTCGACTATTCCTGCTTTTAAAAAGAGGATGGGAATGATTGGACGGGTAGGCCTTCTACTACTGGCTCTGGGTCTGTTTGGGGTTGGTTTTGCATGGATGGAGAAAGTTGTTCATAAGGATTCAGGTCCTGTTGATCTGACGGGCCCGGGCACTTCGATAAAGCAAATTAAGTTTTCCAGTGATGGAGTTCTCTCGGAGAAATGGTTTACGAATTGGTTTGGACCGATTCGTGGTAGATCGCTGATGGAATTGGATATCGATAAAATCAGAGCTGACTTGGAAAAAGAAGATCAAGTAGTCAGTGCCCGTGTGAAAAGAGTTTTTCCTGCAACTCTGGAGATCTCTCTTCAGGAACAGTCCCCCATCATGGTTTTAAGAATAAAGGTCAAATCGGGCGGATACAACGACTGGCTAGTTTCAGCCGATGGGGCACTATACCTAGGGGAAGGATATTCTCCTGCTCGCTTATCTTTGCTACCCTCTCTTGCTGTGCCTTCGAGTTCGCTGAAAAGAACCGAAGATGGAGTTGGTTTTAAACCTCTATCTGATGTGGCGAAGGTCGCTCCTTTACTGGCCCTAGCCCGACGGGAATATCCCGCGTTTTATAGAGATTGGAAAGTTATTTCCTATGACTTAAATAATGAATTTGATCCGGTCGCCCATATTCTAGTTCGTTCCGGTAAAGTTAAAAAGATTCGATTCGCCCCTCAGAATTTTGCCACTCAGATGGAGCGACTTCACTACCTTTTCCTGGAACCTGATTTCAGGAAAAAGCAGGTAATCGAATCGATTGATCTTTCCCACGATCGCTCAGTTTTCGCAAAAATTTAAACCGCAAAAGTAGCTTGATCATATGAGTAAAATAATAGGAGCAGTTGAAATTGGGACTTCTTCGGCCAAAGCATTGGTGGGGGAAGTGGGAGAAAGTGGTTCCCTTAGCATTGTTGGCATGGCAACCCGCCAGAATGAGGGTATGCGAAAAGGCGAAATTATGGATTTTAGAAAAGCAGCCACTGCGGTTCACGCAGCTTTGGAGGAGGCTGAGAAAATGTCCGGCACAACCGTAGATTCCATATATCTTGCTCAAACAGGTGCACACCTTAAAGGACAGATGCTTCGAGGGTCTGCTTCGGTAGTGTCTTCTGATAACCGCGTAACTGCGGACGATCTTAAGCGTGCTTCTATGGAGGCCAAAAGAAGGCAACCGGACGAGAGAAGATCTTATGTTCATCATGTTCGAACTCCCATTATTTTGGATAAAAAAGTAGTCGATGATCCTGTGGGAATGCTCGGCAATAATATAGATCTCGGTTACTGGTCGATTGATGGGGATGATAAAGCGATCCAGATGGGGTTGCATGTGATTTCCAATTATAGCCTGGAGGTGGATGATTTGATTCTGTCCTCTATTGCTTCGGCCACGATGGTCGCGGGGCCTGACTTGCGGAGAGCCGGTACTATTGTTTTGGACTTAGGTGCGGGAGTCACTGACTTTGTGGTATACCGGCAAGGTTATGTTGCTTACAGTGGGGTTATTCCCGTAGGCGGAGATCATATTACGGGAGATTTGAGTATGGGGCTGCGGGTTCTTGAACCATATGCAGAGAAATTAAAGTTGGAATATGGACAAGCGATGCCGCTTAAGGATGAGCAGTCTGAAGATGTCTGGATAATTGGTAATAAAACAATCGGAGACCGTTCCGTACCCCGTAAGGCGATTGCAGATATTATTCATGTCAGAGTCACTGAACTTTTTGAGATCATAAGCAAAGAATTGGGCCCTCTCCTCGATGAGAACGAACTAAAAGGGGGAATCCTTTTAACTGGAGGAGGTTCCCGCTTACAGGGAATTGAAACAGTGGCGAGTCAAGTGTTGGGTCAAAATGTAAGAAAAGCACCATTCCCTCCTGGAATCACTCCCGAACTCGCCCAACCTGAAAATGCAACCGTTTTGGGGTTGCTCCATTATGGACTCGAAGATCACAGCCTCCCTGGTCAGAAAAAAGTTGATCAGGATGTCGGGCTACTCGGCAAAATTGGCCGCATTGTAGGCATTGGTCCTGCGAATGAGTAATTCTTTTATCTTCAAAACCCCACCAAGTCATGACGCAAGAAAACCTATTTGAAAAAGATTCCAAAACTGTCGAACTCAACGAAAATGGCGTACTCAAAGCCAAGGTTATTGGCGTGGGCGGGGCGGGCCTTTCGCTAGTGGATGGACTGCGTTTAGATAATTTTACCGGTGTTGAGCAACTTGCAATTGATGTTGATGCAAGGGCCTTAGGGGAATCAATCGCTTCGGAGAAAATGGCAATAGGGAGGACTCTTACTCGTGGAATGGGAACGGGAGGAGAAGCTTCGTTAGCAAGAAAAGCGATCGAGGATGAGAAGGATAAGATTCGAAAATCTTTGGAAGGTGTGGATTTGGTTTTTTTGTTGGCAGGGTTAGGCGGGGGTACCGGAGGCGGTGCAACCCCTGAAATTGCAAAACTTGCACGGGAAACAGGAGCTCTCGTTTTTGCTTTTGCTCCGATGCCCTTTAGTTGGGAAAAAGGAAGGCACGCACAGGCCGAAGAATCACTTTCAGAACTTCGTAAGTTTGCCAATGCAGTCATTCCACTCCCTAACGATTCACTGCTTCAAGTTGGAGGGGCTGATGCCACTGCTCTAGAGTGTTTCGCGGAAGCGGGGCGAAATGTTAGTCGTGGGATTTCAGCAATATGTTCTTTGATTTTTAAGAGAGGTATGATCGATGTGGATTTTGTTCATCTCAGAAAAGCATTTAATCGTAGATCCGGCAGAACTCTATTTGGCTATGGCGAAGGGCAGGGGGAGAACGCAATCAGGCAAGCTCTGAGTGAACTGATGATTTGCCCAATGCTTCACCTGCCGGATGTTTCCAAAGCTGCCGATGCCTTGCTTATTTTCATTAATGGTGGTCCCGGCATGGGCATGAATGCTTTGCAACAAGCATCGCACGAGATTCGGGAAGCATTTAAAGCGGGCGAACATGTGGTTTTTGGTGCCCATGTGGACGAAAACTTGGGAGACCGCATTCAAATTATTGTCTTGGGTGCTACGGACTTGGAAGCAGGTATGACAGCCGATGTTGCTCCAGTTGCGGAACAAGTGATTGAAGCCACTCCCAGCGTAAGTAAGAGTACTCATCCTTCAAAATTGAAAACCCCTCCATCCAAACCGGACTCAAAGGTGAAATCTTCACCCAGAAAAAGTAGATTTAGTCGAAAAAAAGAATCAGAAGATCAAAACACATTTTCATTCATGGAAGAGGCAAATCAGAGAGGAATCTTTGAGGACATGGAATCCCGAAATCTTTACGAAGGGGAAGATCTCGATGTGCCAGCTTATCTTCGCAGGGGTGTTAAAATAGCGATTTAAAAATACTGGTGGTTTTGCATCGTAATATTACCTGCGCAAACAACTAATCCGGGGTACTTTAAAGTGCTTGTTATCGGCACGATATTACCATTCTTTCATGGGCTTGCATTTTACATTCTGAAATTCTCTTGAAATTGATGTAAACCAAAGAGGCAAAATAGTTTAGTTTGTAATATTTTAATTAAAGTAATTCATTTTTTTAGTGAAAAATCTGTTTTACTTTATCTTATCAAAAAAAGATAATAGTGAAATTATTTGATGTAAGATATGATTGCATACACTGCTCGTTTTGTTGGCAAAGTAACCTTTGCGGGTTTAAATTTGTCTGAAACTCGGCAGTTTCTGCTTTTATCTGCTTTTTTTAACCTCTCAGTTTTGCTTTTTGCAGAGGATAATGCCAGCCTTCTTGACCTCCAGAATAGTGGTTCAAATTCCCCTGTTTCAAATATTCAACAAGAGGATGATTCGAATGTCACTTTCCAGGTTCAAACTTTTCGATTTAAAGGTTTAAAAGCTTTTCCTGCGAAAGTTTTGGGAAACAGCCTACAGGCTTTTCGCCAGGTACCTTTGCAGTTTGATGATCTTTACCGGATTGTTTCTCATCTAGAAGATTTTTATAAGAAGGGAGGAAAGATAGTTTCAGTTAAAATTCCACCTCAAGATATTACTGATGGTATTCTGATGATTGATCTTGCTGAAGCCCGAGTCGGGAAAATTATCATTGATCCGAGTGGTTCGTCTCATGTCAAACACTCCAAAATCAAAGCCATAGTTGAAAGCTATTCTCCCCTCAAGAAGATTTATGATGCATCATCCATGAATCGAGGACTACTCTTGTCAGATGATTTGCCAGGTGTGAGTATGACTGGTTTTTTGCAGGCTGGGGTAGAAGATGATGAAGTGGATTTAGTTTTAAAAACCTCAAAGGAGCCACCCTACATTGCAGATTTAGTTATGGACAATGCTCATTCAAGGTCATTGGGTAATTACAGGGCTACCCTGGCTGCCAGTTTGGTTAGTCCTTTTCAGTTATCTGAGACCATAGGATTACAAACTTTGAAAAGCGAGGGTAGCAATTATGGTAGGCTTTCTTTAGGCATGCCATTTGGGTCACGAGGATGGAGAGTAAATCTGTACGGAAGTACCCTAAGTTACAAAGTTGTCACGGATGAACTGGCTGCTCTTAACATTAAAGGAGAAGTCGAAGAAGCCGGATTGTCTCTTCGTTATCCTGTGATTCGCAACCAGAGAGGGAATTTATATCAGAATTATCAGTTTGATCATAGAATTTACTTATCAAGTGTCGCTTCAGTTACTCAAAAACATTATTCCATTGACAGTCTATCGATGAATTTGTCGGGAAACCTTTTTGATACTATTTGGGGAGGCGGATCCAACTCGATGAGCATTGGTCTGTCCCATGGGAAGGTGAGTGGTTTGGATGGAATACCAACAAATCCACACGAGGGATATCATACACTAATCAATTACAGTGCCAGTCGTCAGCAGACTTTCTCAGAAAAATTAAGTTTCTTTCTCTCTGTTTCTGGCCAACTAACTCAGGATGTTTCAACTAACTCTTTACATACAATTGAAACAACAGCAGATGAAGTAACAGAAGACTTTTTAGATAGTGCGGAAAGTTTCAGCTTGGGTGGCTTGAATGGGGTTCGGGCTTATCCTTCTGGTGAGGCTACGGGCTCTGTCGGAAGGCTAGTTAAAGCCGAGTTACGTTACATCTTGAGTAATGATATTATCGCCAAGACATTTTACGATTGGGGTTGGGTTGGTGAACGGGATCCTACAACCACAGGGCCTTCTGAGTATGAGTTGTCAGGTGGTGGGGTTAACTTTGCCTGGAGTGCTCCACTTGGATTTAGTATGCAGGCCACATACGCCAGGCGGTTTGGGGAAAACCCTAACCCTTCTCCAACGGGTATGGATCAGGACGGCAGTTTGGAAGAAGACCGCTTTTGGGTCGTGTTAGGGAAGAGTTTTTAGGATGGGCTTTATGATCAGACTTTGTCCGTTTTTTGCTTGGTCTCTTTGCGTTTCGTTTGGATTTGATACAATGTTTGCTCAGCAGCTTCCTAACGGAGCTACTTTTCAGGCAGGCAATGTTAAAATTGAGCAGCACAATTCCTCTTTGCACATTCATCAAAGCACACCCCGAGCAGTAATCGATTGGCAATCCTTTAATGTGGGGGAGGGGGGCGCTGTTCATTTCATGCAGCCAAGTCAGGTAGCGGCCACCCTTAACCGTGTAGTCGGTGCAGGTGCGTCCCAAATTCTTGGTCAGATAACTGCACCGGGCCAGGTTTTTATAACCAATGGAAATGGAGTTTACTTTGGAAAGTCAGCCTCCATCGATGTGGGGAGTATGATTGCCTCCAGTTTTGATATTGGCACCAGTGATTTCATGAACGGGGATCTTATATTCACATCCCAAAATGGCAGGGAAGGAAGTATTTCCAATGCGGGTGACTTAAAAGCTAAGGAAAATGGTTTTATAGCCCTGCTGGCTCCTGAAGTTCGAAATGAAGGCATTATTTTTGCCAAGAAGGGATCCGTCGTGCTGGCTTCCGGAGAGATGATTGAATTGCAGACTGACTCAGCAAAGCAGTTAGTCGGCGTCCGGGTGAAACCAGGGAAATGGAATGCATTGGTGGAAAATAAAAAAGTAATCGAAGCGGATGGAGGGCTCGTCGTGTTATCCGCTCAGGCAGAAAGTTCTCTGTTTCAAGGGTTGGTCAAAAACTCCGGGGTTTTACAGGCACAGGGAATCAAGAAAGATGGTGGGCGGATTATGTTAACCGCAGGCGTGGGGGGACGAGTGAAACAGGAAGGAGTGCTTGATGCTTCTTCCGAGGTTGGGCGTGGAGGTCTCGTAACCGTAGAGGCTGAGAAGATTGAGTTAGCAGAAAGTTCCGTCATTGATGGCTCCGGTAAACAGGGTGGCGGAAATATTTTGGTTGGTGGAGATTGGCAGGGAGGTGCCAATGAAGTGTTGCGAGTTTTTGATGATCCGAATGCAATGCTTCAGGCTAGTGAAGTGGTGATGAAAGAAAATGCTTTGATAGATGCGAGTGCATCCGAAGAGGGAGATGGTGGAACCGTGGTTCTCTGGGCTGACATCTTTAACTTAAAATCTAAAACCTTCGTTGAGGGTACAATTTATGCAAAGGGGGGCTCCAACAGTGGAGATGGTGGGAAGGTCGAAACCTCCGGTCACTTTCTGGATATCAATCATGCAAAGGTTTCTACATTTGCACCCTATGGTAAAACAGGTGATTGGCTTTTAGACCCAGGTCATATCGTTATTACCACAAGTGGAACAGATGAGAGTGACGGAATACCGGCAAGTATTAGTGGGACGACCAATATCCATCCAACTACCATTTCCACAGCATTAGGCTCCAATAACCTAAGTTTAGCTACGGGAAGCGGAAACTATGACCTTACGGTTACGAATGGAATTACCAGCAGTTCAGGAAACAACCTCACGCTAAATGCGGGCAGGAACTTAGTTGTTAATGACCCGATTACACTTGGTAGTGGGACTCTGAATCTTATTGCAGGTCATGATATGACGATAAGTGCCAACATTACTGCACGGTCCTTGGACTTTGATGCCACGGATGATATAACAGTAAATTCATACTCGTTAATTACGAGTGCAAATAATGGGGCAATCAACTTGGATGCCAATGAAGATCTCTCGATTAATGGAATTATAAGTTCAGGAACTGGCCAAGTCACCCTTGATGGAGCAGATAGTTTAACTACAGGAGCCACAATTAATTCGGGGGCTATTAGCATGACTACAAATCAAAACCTTATCATTAATGGTTCGATCAACACCGGTTCCAGAACCATTTCTCTGGAAGCAAATAATAACCTTACGATTGCGGCAGACTTAACAACCAGCAACCAGACTGCCAGTGCAATTCGTGCCATTGCCGGAAAAAATGACGCTGCCGGAACGGCGACCGGAGGCGATATTATTATTTCTGGTTCCCCCACAATCTCTGTCGGAGGAACATCGGGTCGAGCTACATTTTTCTCCGGAGATATCTCCAACTCAACCGGCCTCACGGGATTGATCGGTTCTGGAACCAATAATTTTCGCTACAATGCAGATGAAAATACAGATTTCTCGTCAGGGAACTGGCTGGACTTGGGAAATGGTAAGTATGCTGTTTATCGCGAGCAACCTACAGTTAGCCTTTCTTCCATCAGTCGGGTTTATGGAGCCGATTTAAATTTGGCCGCTATCACGGTGAGTAGTGGAGGTGTCAATGGAGATACCTTGGATTCATCGAGCCTTGCCGTGGATAATTCCATAGACCCTGAACCGCAGCCGGTAAACTATACAACCCATCCCGGAGGTGTAACTTACTTGCATGCACGAACGAGTTATATTGATGGTTCATGGACGGCTGATCCCTATTATATAAACAGTAACCTTAGAAAAATGGGGTATGATGTTAGCGGAGGTACCCTTAGTGTAACGAGAAAGACGGTGACTCTCGTTGCAGAGAAAACTTATGATGGAAATAATATTTTGGTTAATGATGGGGTGAACCCGGACGAGTTGACGATCGGAAATTTATTTCCCGGAGAGAGTCTTACTTTTACCGATGCACGCACATCAAACTACCATGTGGCTTCGGTCGACAGCCATAGATATGTGAATAATATAACTTTGCAAAATGCGAGTTCAGGCCCTGGAGATAAAGATAACTACAAAACTCCTGGTCTTAGTGCTAGAAGTGTTGGAAATAATCAAGTGACTATTAATAAACAGCCACTGACAATCAGCCTCAATTCTGCCACGAATACAACCAAGAATTATGATGCCTCGACAGATGCCTCCGTTACATTTTCTCCTCAGTATGACTTCATTGGTCTGGTGGAGGGAGACGAAAGTGCGAATGTGAGTTATGAGTCGGCCGTTTATAGTTCAGCCAATGCCGGGACAGGTAAAACATTAACTATCTCTGGTCTTGTTGTAAATTTTCTTACAGAAACCGCAGATGGCTCTGATCAAAGCCCTAAATCATATCCTACAGATTATGAGATTACTATAGGTGGTATTCCTTCAACGACACTGGTTGTTTCAGGAGTGGAGATAGCCAAAGCCCCATTGACTGTTCGGGCAAATGATTCATTTAAATTTACCGGGCAAGATGATCCGGTTGGTTATAATGGGGTATCTTATGAAGGGTTTGCACCGGATGAAAGTTCTTCAGTTCTTTCAGGAACACTTGCATACAACCGCAGTGCGACACCGCAAGCAGGAGGAGCAGGGAATACCTATGACCTTACTCCATCTGGTCTCGTTTCAGCGAATTACAGTTTTAATTATCAGAATGGTACATTTACTATCGTCCCTCAAAATCAACTAGTCGTTTCAGTTGACAACAAGAATAGTACATACGGAGACTCAGTAACTTATACACTAAACTCAGTTTCCTACTACAATTCAGGTAGTGGTACACAAACTGTTAGTGACGGGACGGGAGCTCATACATACTTGAAATCTTCTAATCAGGTAACGGTTCGTGATCATTCAAATGATAGTATTGTTTTTACGGTTTCTCCAGCTTCCCCGGTAAATTCAACTGGGGGGCAACTCGTTGTTGGTTCTTACACTTTGGAAGCAACATCCGCGACCAATAATGGCTCTGATTTCGACGACACCGTTCAAGTAATTGGTGCACATACAGTTGCTCCCATGGAGTTAGTGCCCACGGTAACGGCAGGGAAAATTAAAATATATGACGGAGATCCTGATATGAAGGGATTGACTATCAGTGTGCCAAGCATAGTTTCCGATGATGTCGCCGTTTCAGGTGTCGGAACCTATCGCTCTAGGCTAGATGATGAGGATGGGAATCTTATACGATGGTTCCGTGACAAAAATGTTGAGTATGATGGAACAAGAGCGGAAGCACATACCACCATGTACAATGTAACTGATAAAAAATACAGGGTTGAAAATATCGCTTTGACAGGTGCCGATGCTTCAAATTACCGGCTATCTACTAATGTCCTGGAAGGAACTGACGGAAGAATTAATCAGCGGCCGATTTTATACATTCCAGCGATCAAAACTTACGACGGGACAGATTTTCTTAAAACAAAATATCAACGAGGTTCTCATAATGATTACCGTTTCTCTGGAGGTGTTCTCCCTGATCAAATGAAGATTCTGGATCCCTCTGATAATTCAAGTGAAAAGCTTGGTTTAGTTAATAACGAGCGATTTTTCTATTCGTATGGTCCGCATGAAGGTAGCGGAGGCAGTATCGAGACTCGAAATGCGGATTCTGGTAAGATTAATAATCAACATGTGATTGGGGCTGACCTAAATAAAGGAACAAATGTTTTACCACATGAGGTGGGATATAATGCAGCAGTAAATAAGACGGATTCCCATATTACAAAAGTGGTTATGCAATCCGATCCGGCTGGTAGTGGGTTTCTCCCCCAAAATTATGTACTTCCCGGAGAAAACCATCCAAGCTTACCTGGTGGATTCGATACTTCTAATGCTCCGGTTCGCGTAAACCCCAAAGATATCAAAATTGAGGCGACCAAGACTTATGACTCAACTCCCAATATTTCATCCCTCACTCTTACCACGGATGTTACCAATGAAACCTTACAATACTCCAGTGTAACCACTGCGACTGAACATGCCGGTGCTTTAGACGCTAGTGGCGTTCGTTCTCAGACTTATATCGATAATATAACATTATCCGATGCGGCAGACGCTAGGTATACGAATGATGCATCTGGTCATAACCCAACGGGCTTCATTTCCGATTATAAATTCAGTGGCCAAGAACTTTGGAATGCTGCAAACAAAACGACGATCACCGTTAGTCCAGGTAATACCAATAAAAACAATATTACGATCAACCCCAAACCCATTTCAATATCTGGAATTACAGCAGCAGATAAGGTCTACAATGGAAACAGGGTGGCGACTGTTGATGCAACTGGATCGAGTGGGTGGATTGCCGGTGACAATGTAACGGTAAGTGCAACTGGGCTTTTTGATACTAAAAATGTAAATGGTAACGAATTATCGAAAACTGTAACTTTGACGAGCACCTATACAGGAGATGATAAAGACAATTATACCATTACTGACCAGGCATCCACTCAAGCCAAAATACTAAAACGGACATTGGGTATTGTTGCTACCAAAACTTACAATGGAGATGCTGTAAGGAACAATAACAGCAACCATGTGGGCGGGATTCGTTCTGTTTCAGGAGTAGCGAACTCTGGATTAGTTGGAAGTGAAAGGTTGGGTTATTCGGCAAACCTTGCAGACGATGATGTGGATGGACCTGATGATGATGACACAACAGTCGATAATTATGTGACTTCTATTACTTTCACAAACGGTGCGAATGGAGGAATTGCCAATAATTATATAATACATTCTACAGGTTCCTATAATTCAGATTACAATTCCATAGACATCAACCCAAGAGAAGTAGATTTAAGAGTTCTCAAAATATATGATGGTACAACTGATTTAACAGGGGATCTAAGTGTTCACACTGGAATCTCAGGGGAATTCCTTAATTACACTGGGGCTACGAGTAATAGTAAAGATGTATCTGATACCCATTATGTAAATGCAATTACACTCCAACCTGGTCCAAATGGAGAGAAGCTAAGTAATTATTCTTTACCCAATTTAGGGGCTTACCATTACTGGAACAATCGGGTGGATATAAATCGTAAAAATTTAACTGTAAGCGGATTGAGCAGTGCAGATAAAATTTACAATGGTAATGATGTTGCAGTTGTTAATGGAACTGCCACGCTACAGACAGCAATAACTTCGGGAACTGGAAGTGATAATGACGGGAAACCTTTTACCGGGAATGGAGATAATATAAATCTAAACAAAACAACCTCTGCTGATGGCATAACCGGTCAGTATTCAAATAAAAATATTGGTAACCGATCTGTTTCTTTTCATAATATTGGACTAACAGGAACGGGATCCGGTAACTATAATTTAGCGGCTCATCCTACTGAGAATAGACAGATTACAACTAATGAAGTGCGGCTAAATTCCACCAAAATATATGATGGCACAAATTTGGTTGATACCGACGATACAGTTTCAATTGTTACATCTGCCGGTGAGAATTTACTTTTTTCAGGAGCTCAGACTGCCTTTGTTAATGTCAATGACTCCAATAATTATTTTACCCACTTTACCTTAGTTGACGGAACGGGAGCAAATGCAGGATTGGCATCCAATTATACATTACCTGACTTAACAACGCATGATCCAACAAACAACTCTGTAACAATTAACCCAAGAAATCTCAGAATTAAGGCCAATAACGAAAATAAGACTTATGGGACTGCTGCTACTTTGAATGGAGTAACTGCATTTTCAACCGTTGGACCTAATGATGCTTATGGCCTACAAAATGGAGAAACCGTAGGTTCCGTTGCATTAACTGCTTCAGGGGGAGGCGAATTAGCATCTGCGAATGCTGGTACCTACACCATTACTCCGAGTGCAGCTACGGGAGGTACATTTAATATCAATAACTACAATGTAACTTACGCCACTGGTATTTTAAGAAAAAACAAAAAATGGTTAAACATTACTGGACTAGTCGCATTAGATAAAGTTTATGATGCAACTAATGATGCTTCCATAAGTAATTATGGAACATTGACTGGGATTTTATTTTCTGACGCTGTATCATTAGACACTGCTTCTCTTAATGCAGATCCAAACTCGGCCAATTTTGACAGTAAGAATGTAGGTTCTGGCAAAACTGTTACTTTAACATTGAGTAACAGTAATTTGATTGGTGCAGCAGCAACAAATTATAGAATTAATAATAAAACTACTTCTGCGAACATTACTGAAAGAGCGATCACGATTAGTGGAATTACTGCCGACGACAAAATCTATGACCGTGATACTGTAGCAACAACAAACACAAGCGGAGCAAGTGGTTGGATTGCGGGAGATACAGTGAATGTCAGTGCAACCGGGCAGTTTGCTGATAAGAATGTAGGAACTGGAAAAATGGTTAGTTTATCTAGCACTTACGGAGGAGCCGATAGAAGTAATTATACAATCACCGATCAAACCAGTACCACGGCAGACATAACTACAAAACCGATTACAATCAGTGGGATTACTGCCAGTAACAAA
>MDSZ01221841.1_pt1 | contig 15171 bp, 10 predicted proteins | sample 811201 | NCBI WGS metagenome assembly MDSZ01 (sample SAMN05326647, study PRJNA326480) | marine metagenome | isolation source: seawater | place: Indian Ocean: North | collected 2010
GGCAGATAATTGAATACCGAGTTTATCGGCGGGTTCATTGTGCTTTTGGTTCATTATTCGTACTTGCGGTTGTTTGATTTTGTTTTGTTTTTCATCCTACCAACGGATCGACCGGATTGTCTTGCCGTAGTCTCTGGTAACAATGTCTCCATACACGGTTGTGTAATGTGCGAAGAATTTTTTTATCCAGAGAAAATTGCTCGTGAAATCACGAGAATGAAAGAGAAAAGAGAAAATTAGCGACGCAAATCAAGCTTTTCGATAATTGCTTGGTAGCGCTTAAGGTCAGTTCTCTTTAAATAGTCGAGTAATTTTCTTCTCTTGGCGGCCATCATCAGCAGACCCCTACGAGAATGAAAGTCCTTGCGGTGCGACTTGAGATGTTCGGTAAGGTGGGAAATTCGAGCACTCAAAAGAGCGATTTGAACTTCACTGGACCCAGTATCTTTATCGTGAGAACGATTGTCTTCGATTACGTTTTGTTTGTTTACTTGTTTTGACATGATTGGTTTTGATTTCTTGGTTCGATGAGCTTACTGGTGCAAACTCGCAGACTCGCATATGCCAAACTGCCGTTTCGAACGAATTCTCAGGTAAGAATTCGACAAGACCAAGGAAGCAAGCCCTAGGGCTGGCCTCTAACGATGGCATATTATAATGAACGAATTTTGTGATTATTCAAGTCTCAATCCTATCCTCTTGCATCCTCATCGAACATCGATAACAGATTTACCACATGGATCTATATTTTGCCTATGGCTCAAATATGAATTTCGAGCAAATGGAAAGAAGATGTCCCGGTGCTTCTGTCAAGGGGCGAGCTTACTTAAAAGGGTGGAGGTATTTCATTAATGGTAATGGTTATGCAGGAATTGAAAGATGGCATGAAGGAATAGTCTGGGGAGGCGTTTGGGAACTGAAGGAGTTTCATTGGAATGCATTGGATCAATATGAAGCGGTAGACCAAGGTTTTTACAGTCGAGTGCAGACAAGGATTCAATTACAGGAAGCCCAAGTATTCCGTGAAATTAAGGTTTTTACCTATCTTTCAAATAATTACGATTACGGTAGTCCAACTTCAGATTATCAAGAGATTGTTTTGAAGGGCGGAGGCGATTTGAAATTGGATGAAGAGTATTTATTTGAATTATCTAAATGGAAGAATTGAATCCTTGATGAATACGAATGTTTGGGAGTTTTTCGTTGATACAGGTGGTACTTTTACAGATTGTCTGGCTCGTTCCAAAGATGGAGATTTTATTCGAGCTAAGGTCTTGTCAAAAGGAAATCTCTCCTCGAAATTGGAAAGCTTTGTTTCAGCAAAGGAAATTAAATTAGAATCAAATGTGGACTGGCCAAATGGGTTTGTTAATGACTTTTTGATAAGCTTTGCTGAAAAGCCAAAGATGCGTTTCCCAATCAAGAACTGGAATCTGGAAAATAGATTGCTTAGTTTAGGGAAGAGGGTTCCTTTTAAAGTATCATCGGGTATGCCGGTCGAAATTCACACTCCATGGGTGGCCCCCATCTTGGGAATGAGGTTAATTTTGGCTAGACAAGGACTGGATTGTAAAGATTTGAAAGTTCGGATGCGTCTGGCAACAACACGCTGTACCAATGCTTTACTCGAGAACTCAGGGGAATCTCCAGTGCTTTTTATAACTTCCGGGTTTGCTGATTTGTTGAAAATTGGTGACCAAAGGCGAAACAATCTCTTTAGTCTCATTCCGGAAAAAAGAGTACCTTTGTGTGAGGAGGTAGTGGAGATAAAAGAGAGAGTCGATCGGCATGGAGTGATTTTGCAAAAACCTGACTTGAATGAGATCGAAAAAAAAGCGAGGAAAGTCTTTAAAGCTGGGTACAGAAGTGCAGCGGTTTCTTTTCTTCACTCCTATCTTAATCCAACACATGAGCAAAAAATTGCCGATTTGTTACGTGAAATCGGATTTGAGAGGGTTGTGGAGTCGGCTCGATTATCTCCCTTGATAAAATGGCGCTCAAGGTGTGAAAGTGCGGTAGTTGAGGCCTACTTGAGTTCAACTTTAGATAAATATTTGAATCGGGTTGAATCTGGGTTGGGAGAAAATGGAGAGCTATTGGTGAATTCAAGTTCCGGTGGGTTGATCAATCGTTCTCAATACAGAGCTGTAGATAGTTTATTGAGCGGTCCTGCGGGTGGAGTCGTTGGGGCTTCGAGTATTTCAAAACGTTGTGGTTTTGCCCGTTCGATTAATTTGGATATGGGTGGTACAAGTGCGGATGTCTCGAGATTTTCCGGCACCTTTGATTATCAAATGAGCCATCGAGTAGGAGAGGCAGAGATCTCAAATATTGCGTTAAAATTAGAAACGGTAGCAGCTGGTGGTGGGTCGATATGTTGGGTAGAAAATGGACTATTGAAAGTGGGACCAAAAAGTTCTGGAGCCTATCCCGGTCCGGCTTGTTATGGTTTCGGAGGACCTCTTTGTTTGACCGACATAAATTTACTATTAGGGAGATTGGACCCAAGCCGCTTTTCGGTCCCGCTTATCAAAGACGATGCGGAAAAAAAATTGTTGGAAATAGAAAATATAACGGGGAGGTCTTCAATAGAGTTATTACATGGATTTTTGGCCATCGCAGATGATGCAATGGCCAACGCAATTCGAAAAATCTCCATCGAAGAAGGATATGACCCATCCGAGCATGCATTGGTTGCATTTGGTGGAGCAGGAGGGCAGCACGCTTGTGGAGTAGCTTCCAGGCTAGGGATGAAAACCATTCTTTCGCCCGCAGATGCTGGATTGCTAAGTGCCTACGGATTAGCCCAGTCTAGGGTTGAAAGAATTTTGGTAAGATCAGTTTTGGGTCCTATGGATTGTGGAGTACTGAATTCCCTAGAGATGGAGATGGAGCGAGAAGGAATGGCTTTAATTCGCCAGATGGGAGAAGTGGGTGAGATATTGGAAAAGACTGCTCTTGTTCGGTTTGTTGGGCAGGAAGTTAATCTTGAAGTAGGGTACGAGAAATCTGCTGATATACTTGCTTTGTTTCAGAAAAAGTTCCGTAAGATCTTTGGATACTTACCGGAAGGAAACAAACTTGAAATTCATTCCCTCCGAATCCGAATTGGAGGTGCATTACCGAATGAAATAATTGAGGATTTTGGCAAAGATAAAAATTGCCTAAATGTGTTATCAAACTCAGTGCTAAGGAGAGATGATCTAAATTGTGGTGATGAACTTATGGGACCTTGTCTTTTGATGGATAACTACGGAACTTTTTGGATTGAAAATGGATGGTCGGGGAGGATGGGAACAAATGGTACCTTGCTTCTGGAGTCTAATATGGACGAGCAAAGGATAAAAATAACACAGTCGGTAAAAAGGGAGTTGTTCTCCAGCCGGTTTCATTGTTTGGCTGAGGAAATGGGAAAGCAACTAGAACGGACAGCTTTCTCGGTAAACATTCGTGAAAGACTGGATTTTTCCTGTGCTCTTTTGGATGGACAAGGATTTCTTGTCGTAAATGCTCCTCATATTCCGGTTCATCTTGGTGCGTTGGGTTTGTTTGCCCGTCGACTGATCCAAGAATTTTCGGATTTGTCAGAGGGAGATATTCTGATTTCGAATCATCCGGGATATGGAGGGTCTCATTTGCCAGATGTTTCTCTCTTAGCCCCGGTTTTCTCAAAGAACTCAGAGTTAATCGGCTTTGTAGCCAATCGAGCTCATCATGCGGAAATTGGCGGCGTTGTACCAGGTTCGATGCCGGGCAGTGTTGGAAAGTTGGTTGAAGAGGGAGTTGTTATTCCGCCAAGTTACTTGTTTCGAAAGGGAAAGTCTCAAATGAGCCAGATCGAAAATATCTTAAATAGCGGACCTTTTCCTACTAGGCAGTTAAAAGAGAATCTATCAGATTTATTGGCTCAAATAGCCTCATTGAGAATGGGGTGCGAGTCACTGAATAAACTGATTTCTACACATGGGAGCAAAGAGATCATGGATCAGATGAGCAACTTGAGAGAGGAATCAAGCAGTAGTTGTCGAGAATTTTTGAAAAAATTCGGAACCGAAGATCTATCCGGAATTCAGTACCTGGATGATGGAACAAAATTGCAACTGCGTGTCAAGATGCGTAAAGGAAGTGCCGAGTTTGATTTTTCTGGAACGGATTCGGTACGTTCGGATAATCTGAATGCAACCGAAGCAATTGTTTCAAGCGTAGTATGCTATTGTCTCCGAATCTTGATTGGTAAAGATCTACCATTGAATGAAGGTTTGCTGGAACCCATTGAGTTAATTGTCCCAAGTGGCTCCTTGCTCCATCCTAATTTTCATCTTGATGAATCAAGTCAGCCGGGAGTTGCTGGTGGAAATGTGGAGCTAAGTCAAAGACTTACTGATTTGATTTTGTCTTCTGTTTTTAAAGTTGCGGCCTGTTCACAGGGAACGATGAATAATCTATCCTTTGGTAATGATCACTTCAGTCATTATGAGACGCTGGGAGGTGGGGCAGGTGCTTGTGTGGGCTGTAAGGGAACCTCAGCTGTGCAAGTGCACATGACTAATACAGCAATCACTGATCCTGAAATTATGGAATCTCGATTTCCAGTACAATTGTTGTCCCATAGGATTCGAAAAGGTTCAGGCGGAAGCGGCACCTGGTATGGTGGAGATGGAGTTGAACGGGAATATGAATTTCAAGAGAAAACGACTTTTTCCTTTTTGACTCAAAGGCGGAAATTGGGCCCGGAAGGGCTTGAAGGTGGTAGTGCAGGTCTGCCGGGTGAACAAATCCTTTTTCAAAAGGGTGGAGAGAAAACAAAGCTACCGGGAAATTGTACCGCCATTGCAAACCCGGGAGATCGGCTAATAGTACGCACGCCTGGAGGAGGAGGTGTCGGGGGCCAAACTAATTAGTTATTGAAAGTTCGGTTTACTGTATAGATTTTGACCAAACATTAGGATAAATACAGGGTTTTCATTAATGCCATGAACCCTGATCATGCAGAGAAAATTAATTCGTACAGTAGTGTTCATTTTTTAAGCAATTCTGAATTTTATGCTTATTTATATAAATTTGGCACAAAGCATGAATATACCGACCTATATTATTTAAATGGAGGGAAAAATGGAAGATTACGATATTTCAGAAAACTGCAAAAACAAGGATTTCATACGGTTCGTTGCCGCTCTTTCACTTGGGATGCTTTTTGCCTGTGCATCGGTTGTTTTTCTTGGGCTTTTAAGTCTTTAAACAACCGATCAAGTAGTAGCAAAATGTTCTTTTAGTCGATGAATCTCTAGTTAGTGATTCATGAAATAATTCTTTGGTTTACAAGAATTATTAAGTTAAAAGTTAGATAGCAGTAGCTTTACAATTAGGTATTATTTTGCTTGAATAATGCCTAATGGATATCCACCTCATGTTAGATGGTTCTCAAGTGGGACCTTATAATGTAAATGATGTTAGAGGCTGGATCCAAGCTGGTTATGTAAAAATGGATGACCCTGCCTGGTACGATGGGTGTGAAGATTGGGTAAAAATAAAAGATATCCCAGGTATCAAGACTGAATCAAAGGGACATAATTTAACCGGACACTTACTGCCACCTTTTGAAGCTTATGTTGGTAACGAGCCTTATGTTTTTATCAGCTACGCACACAAGGATTCTGAGCAGGTATTTAAGGAAATCAGTTCTTTGAATAGTGCAGGATATAAAATTTGGTATGATGAGGGAATAGAAGCAAGCACAGAGTGGCCCGAAGAAATAGCTAATGCAGTTCTTGGATGTTCCGCTTTTTTAGTTTTCGTAACACCCAATTCGACTGCCTCGGTAAATTGCCGAAATGAAATCAATCTTGCCCTCAATGAGGATAAACCTTTTCTAGCGGTTCACCTGAAGGAATCCACTCTCCCTCCGGGATTACGACTTCGAATGGGCGACTTGCAGGCAATTTTAAAATATAAAAATCCTGAAGATCGATACCTTAAAAAATTACATGATACTCTAGACCAATTATTAGGAAAAACAGGACGAAGGAGTAATGCTCCAAAGAGGAGTGCCAATGCTCCTAACTCAATCGAAATAACATCAGGGGAATCTTCTAAAGTTTCTCCAAAAAAGGGCTGGATAAAATGGTGTATCGCGACAGCCATTTCGGTTGGAGCTGCTTTTGGAGCATACCATTATCTTTCCAAAGATTCAGTTCAGCAGAAGGAATCTTTACTAGATTTTGCTGTTGGAAAACCATGGGAGATTCCTTCCATCGGAGCAGAAATGGTCTGGTGCCCACCCGGTCGATTTAATATGGGAAGTCCAGTTTCGGAACTGGGTAGAAACGAAGATGAATTAGAACGTGAAATTATTTTCACCCAAGGGTTTTTCATCGGAAAGTATGAAGTAACTCAAACTGAATGGGAGGAAGTTATGAAGACATCGCCGAGCAAATTTAGCGGAGCCAATTTGCCGGTGGATTCGGTATCATGGAATATGGCAAATGAATTTTGTCAGAAACTTAATGAGATAGAAAGTACAGCTGGCAGATTGCCGAATGGTTGGGAATATCAGCTGCCCACTGAAGCCCAATGGGAATATGCCTGTCGTGCGGGAACCAGCAGCGTTTTCCCATGGGGTGACTCAATTTCCCAGAAAAGAGCAAATTATTCGATCACAGGTTTGGAGGAAACAATGCCCAAGGGATCTTATCCTGGAAATGCATGGGGTATTCATGACATGCTAGGGAATGTGTCCGAATGGTGTAAGGATTGGTACGGACCTTTCCTCAAATCGGATAATACCGACCCGAGGGGACCAGAGCTTGGCACATACCGGGTGGTTCGGGGAAATGCTTGGGTGGATGAAAGTGATAAGATGCGAGTGGCAAGAAGAGTCTACAAGAGAATGAATCTGATACATTCTGCCCAAGGCTTTCGAATCAGCTTGGTTCCGAATGTGATTTTAGGCGAAGAAAAGAGTCTGAAAACAGAACAAGTTGACATTATGAACGGACTTGTCGGTTGGTGGAAGTTTGATGACAGTGAAGGCATTAAAGCGGTGGATTCGAGTGGTAAAAATCACCATGCAGTACTTTCCAACTTCGCTTCTTCACCCAATCCTTGGGTTCCCGGTCCGATGGGTGGAGCTTTACATTTTGATGGCTTGGATGATTACCTGGAAGTTGCTGATTTCAAGGGAATAACCGGATCGGAATCAAGAAGTATTGCCTTATGGTTGAAAACGAATTTTCATGACTCTACCGTTTTAAGTTGGGGAGAGAAAAAGGATTCAAGAAAATGGTTGGTTCGCATTAAAAAAGAATTCGGAACCAACGGTCTGATACATCTGGACATAGAGGGATCATACGTTCTTACGGACTCATTGCTGGATAAGGACTGGAATCATATTGCTATGGTTTTACCGGCAGATCAAAACTCGGTAAGAAGCCTGAAGTTTTATATCAATGGAAACCCGATCGGAAAAAATTTCATCAATGCAAAAAGATCGATCGATAGCTCGGATATGAACAACTTAGTAATTGGAAAAGATCTTTTTTCGGAATATTCCAATTTCCAAGGCATGATGGATGACCTGAGAATTTATAACAGAGAAATTCAGGCGGAAGAAATTCTGGAAATCTTTAACTCTGGTAAGAGCCCAAGTTCATCAGTGGAGTTAACTGGTAGTGCAGATAGTGAAAAAACTCTGACGGATGGATTGATGGGTTGGTGGAAATTTGATCCGACGATTGGTTTAGAGGCACCAGACTTTACAAAAAATCATCCTTCAGCTCAATTAAAAGGATTTACGAGTCAAGACAGGCATTGGGTTAAAGGGCAGGTGAAAAATGCACTGCTATTAGATGGAATTGACGATTATGTCGATCTTGGACCTTTCAAATGGGGGGGAGAGTTTTCAATTTCTGGATGGGTTCAGTTTCAAACTTTTGATGGAAAATCGAGTGTTCTGGATTTCGGGAATGGGGAATCTAAGCAAAATGTTATTGTGGGAAATCAGAGCAATGGCTCAGCGATTTATTTTTCCAAATATTATGCCAATGCTAGCCAGACGATCTCTTTTGACGACTTTTGGGAGAGGAATGAATGGGTACATTTTTGCGTGCTGGGCTTACCTAATGGTCAGTCCGTGATTTTTAAGGATGGAGAGCTAATGAAGAGCCTGAATCTGGAATTTTCTCCAGAAATCTTAAGGAAAAATCAATATATTGGCAGATCGAATACGAATACAGATCGGTATTTTAAAGGTCTAATAGATGATCTTCGGATTTACCGAAGAGTGCTCAGTTCTAATGAGATTAGAGCTTTGAAAGCATGGACTGAATTGGAAGAAAAAGGTGAAACCTTGGATCAGAAAAAGAAGGATGATGCCTTTCCTGACATACAACGCGGTTTGTTTGCCTGGTGGGAATTTGACGAGAGGACCGGAGAAAAGCTCTCAGATTCAAGTGGGCAACAACGCCATGGAACTCTGATCGGTTACTCATCAGAGCAAAAAAAATGGTCTCCCGGTCCGATAGGGGGTGCTTTGTTCTTTGACGGAGAAGATGATTTCGTTGACTTGGTCGGATTCAGTTGGGGAGGAGAAATGTCAGTTAGCTTATGGGCCAAATTCGAATCTCCTAAAAGTTGGGCCCGAATTTTTGAATTTGGAGATGGTCGAAAAGAGGACAATCTTCTACTTACAAGTGCGGGAGAATTTTCCACAATGAGATTTGAGAATTGGCAAGGGAAAACCGAAGCATACCTTTCAAAAGAAGATTTTTGGAAATTGAATCAGTGGGTACATTTTGCAGGCTCTGTCGATCGGGTTGGAAATACCAAAGTATTTTTAAATGGCGTGGAGCAAACTTCAAAAGCTATGGATTTCGCTGAAACAAAATTTCGGACAAAACAATTCATTGGGAAATCTTACTGGACAAATACATCCAATTTTCATGGCACTCTTGATGATTTTCGACTGTACGACAGAGCACTCCTAAATGAGGAGGTGGAAGAGATTTTTGCATTGGGTGATTTTGAAAGCCTTCAATTAAGGGAAGAAGAAGTGAAAAGAAGGATCGAAATGAAGGAAGCTGAAGTTAAAGCAAGGGATCCAAACGCAAGATTTTCAAAAGAGCTTTTAGAAGCCGTACGCAACTGGAAGAGAATTCCAAATTCCGTTTTCCCGCTCTATGGAGTGCAGGTGCTCCGGCCATTACAGGCAAAAATGTTTGGAGATGAAGTAATGGCCCGAAGAAATAAGACCCCATCAACCAAAGAGTTGTTGCAGTATGCGAACAAGGGGCTGAATATTACCAATGTTGATGACGCAAAATTGGCTGTCTCAACTTATTTAGATGTGAACAAAGAGATTATTATTATAGCAGCCGAGGAAGATCGTTTAACTTTCACAATGACCAGAGGCTCAAGAATGAAGGGCTATCTAAAAATGGACGATACCAATTTTAAAGATAAAGTGGCCGAGCTTTTCGAGCTTCGAAATTCTGGGAATTGACTCTATTCCTGGCGAACCGACAGAAAATACCTCTGTCTTTACAATAGGATAACTTTTCGATTTGATGAATCGCATGGACATTTATCTCATGCTGAACGGGACACAAGTCGGCCCCTACAAGATTGAAGATGTTCAGGGCTGGATCACTGCAGGTTATGTCAAAATGGATGACCCTGCATGGTATGAGGGTTGTCAAGACTGGATTACCGTGATGGACATACCAGGTATTCAGGAAGTAACAAGCGGACATGTTGTGGGAGGGCATTTGGTCCCTCCGTTTGAGGCTTACAGCGGAGATGAGCCATATGTTTTTATAAGTTACGCACATAAGGATTCGGAATTTGTCTTTGATGAAATCAGCATTCTTCACGATGCTGGATATAATATCTGGTACGATGAGGGAATCGAGGCTAGTAATGAGTGGCCCGAAGAGATTGCAAACGCCGTCATTGGATGTGCCGCATTTCTGGTGTTCGTTTCTCCTCGGTCAACTGCATCAGTTAATTGCCGTAACGAAATTAACTTGGCATTAAATGAAAATAAGCCTTTCTTGGCGGTTCATCTCGAAGAATCTTCCCTCCCTCCAGGGCTTCGCCTGAGAATGGGAGATCTGCAAGCCATTCTCAGATACAAGCTTCCCCAAGATCGATATCGAAAAAAGTTGCATGATACCCTCGATCAATTGCTTGGTAAGAAAAAGAAAAAAGCGAGGCCTGAATCTGCGAGCCCAACCACCTTTGCCCAGACTTCATCGAATTTCGAAAGCAATCCGAAAAGAAAGAAAAGAAGATTAAATACTTCAAAAAAGGAAAGTTCAAGTCGTACGGTTTCCAAAAACAAATTTCCCATGTTTTTCGGCTTTTGCGTAGCCTTACTGATTGGAGTTTTTGGAACTTACAAATTCTTTGAAATGAAGAATGCTCCGAAAGATGATTTGATTTCTGTTGAGGCGAATAATGGGACTGGAGAGAAAAGATTATTGGAAGGGAAGCCATGGACCTCTCCATCATGTGGAATTGAATTAGTTTGGTGTAAGCCCGGATCTTTCATGATGGGCAGTAAAGCAGATGAAACCGGTAGAGGGTCCGACGAAATCCATCATAGAGTGTCTTTTTCAAAAGGATTTCTCATCGGAAAGTATGAATTAACTCAACAGCAATATGAACTGGTAATGGGAAATAATCCCAGCACTTTCCGAGGCCCGAATTTGCCTGTCGAAATGGTTACCTGGAACCAAGCTACGGAATTTTGTAAACAATTGACAAAGAAGGAAAGACAGGAAAATCTACTGCCGAATGGATGGTACTATCATCTTCCGACGGAGTCTCAATGGGAATATGCCTGTCGGGCGGGAACCAATACATCCTATTCGTTTGGCGAACAGGTTTTACCGACTGATGCTCGATGGAGTGATGGACAAAGTCCAAGTCGTACTGTTCCAGTTGGTTATTTTCCCAGTAACGGATGGGGAATTCATGAAATGCATGGAAATGTCTGGGAATGGTGTTCTGACTGGTATGGGGATTACCCAAATTATCCAGTTTCAGATCCAAGTGGCCCAGCCGTGGGTAATAAGCGGGTTCGAAGAGGGGGGTCATGGCTGAACCCTGCCATTCTTTTGCGATCAGCATGGCGTTTTGATTCTGATCCCAATGATGAGTATGGATATATTGGATTTCGAGTCTGCTTATCTAAGGGATAGATAATGGAAAAATCCAAACCTTGTTATCATCATCAAAAAGTCGGGATAATGCCTAGGAGTTATTGAGTTGCATTTGAGCGTAAGCCTTGATTTTTTCTCGAACACCAGTCAAACCGTTTCGGCGATTCGGGGAAAGGTGTTGGGTAATTCCAACCTCTGCCAAGAAGTCAGGCTCTAATCGAACTATATCCTCAGGTCTCTCGTTACTGTAAAGATCGCAAAGCAGACTGGCTGTGCCTTTGGTAATCGAAGCTTCTGAATCGGCTTGGTAATGACATTTACCATTTTTGAATGAAGGAAAAATCCAAAGTTGGGAGACACAGCCCTTAATTAAAAAGGTTTCTATCTTGTATTGTTCTTCTAGCCCGGGAAGATCTTTAGCTCTGTCGATTATATAAGTAAGGCGTTCGAGGTGATCTTCGAAAGGTGAAAGTTCTTCGACGATTAGGTCGCGTTTTTCCTCTATACTCATTCAGAAGACTTATCTGGATTACCAGCAAACTCGAATGCAAGACCATTGTAATCGAATTCCAAAATTTCAAGCTGAGAAAAAACCGCCTTGAAAGGTAGGAGGCCATTGATTCGCTCAGTAGAGGTAAATAAAGAAGTATTACCGAGGGTTTCACCCGTGACCGGGTCCTCAATTCCTTCACAAATAATTTGCTTGGTAGAATTGTTTTCCCCTTGAATTTCAAAGGTCATGGAATAGGCAGGTATGCGTACAAAGTTTTCTGCATGGGCATCGAGAACATAGATTTTGAGAAAGCCATCGGGATGAAGCAGTAATTCTAAATTAAAGCCAGACCCATGCTCACCCACTTCCAATAGTTGACCACCATGAGGAGCAACATGTACATGATGTCCTCCGCTTGATCCATGGTCGACGGAGTCGCAGGCGGTAAAGAGAATTGGTAATGAAAAGAAAAATATGAACCTAAATTTCATCCCTAATATTTACCTGTAAATTTGGTTCTAATCAAGCGTAAGGGTTAAAGTAAAACTTCTTTCAAAATTAATTTGGGGATGGTCATTGGATTGAAGAATTTCTAAGTTTGAGGTGTAACCTTGTTTCAAACATTTAATTACTCATGAATTCAAAAAAGAATCTCTTCTTTTCTTTATTGCTAACCATAACTTTAGGATTTTCCAGTTGCACACTTTCCGGTGATGCTAAATCCAATTCGAATAAAAGTATCGAAATTGGAAATTCGGTTCAGAAAAGGCAAAAGAAAGTTAAATCTAAAAAGCCAAACATTGTGATCGTGATTACCGATGATCAAGGCTACGGTGACCTTGGGTGTACGGGGAATCCGGTCATCAAGACTCCACACACCGATAAGCTGGCTAATGAATCAATATGGTTGACCGATTACCATGTAGCCCCAACTTGCTCTCCCACGAGAGCGGCTTTGATGTCAGGGCACTGGACAAACCGAACGGGAGTCTGGCATACCATTATGGGGCGTTCAATGTTGAGAGCCAATGAGGGTACTCTGGGTCAATTCTTTAAGGAAAATGGATATGACACAGGCATGTTTGGGAAATGGCATTTGGGAGATAACTTTCCTTATCGTCCGGAAGATCGTGGATTTACTGAGGTCTATCGACATGGAGGTGGGGGGGTAGGGCAAACGCCAGATGTTTGGGACAATGCCTATTTTGACGGCGGATATTTTCATAACGGAAAGATCGTTCAGGCCAAAGGATTTTGTACGGATGTGTTCTTTGAGCAGGGAAACAAATTTATCAGAGAAAGTGTAAGGAAGAAAAAACCCTTTCTTGCCTACATTTCGACCAATGCACCGCATGGACCTTTTCACTGCCCTCAAAAGTATCTTGATATGTACAAAGGTCAATCTGGCAGGATTGCATCCTTTTTTGGAATGATTACTAATATTGATGATAATATTGGTAAAACCCGAAATTTGCTAAGGGAGTTGGGAGTTCATGATAATACAATTTTTATCTTCACTACGGACAACGGAACCGCAAGTGGTCAACAAATTTTCAACGCAGGAATGCGCGGTAAGAAAGGCAGTGAGTATGATGGGGGACATCGTGTGCCCTTTTTCATGCATTGGCCAAACGGCGGGATGGATAAATTAAAAAAAGTCGATACTCTTTGCCATGCGGTGGATGTGGCCCCAACCCTTCTTGAGCTAACGGGAGGTAAGAAACCAAAGGGATATAAGTTTGATGGGGTTTCGATCAAAGAGGTTTTGCAAGCGGAAGGGAAAATGAACTGGCCTGATCGTATGCTGATAACTGATTCACAAAGAGTTAAAGATCCGATCAAATGGAGAAAGTCCTCCGTTATGAGCCAGGGCTGGAGATTGGTGAATCAAAAAGAACTATACAATATCAATAGAGATCCAGGACAGACGAAAAATGTTGCCAGTCAGTATCCAGAACAAGTTTCCAAAATGCAGGCATTCTACGATCAGTGGTGGGCTGAATTGGAACCGACTTTTGAGGAAACTACCGAGTTGCATATTGGCCATAAGGATCATCCAGTTGTCAGCCTGACCAGTCATGACTGGATTGGTGGTCCAACCCCTTGGAACCAGGGGCATAACCGCAGCAAGTACCCTTTAAATAAAGGGAAAAATTCCAAGCATGAAGGTCACTGGGCTTTAAAGGTTTTGAAAACCGCTACTTATCAGATCGAAGTGATGCGATGGCCTGCAGAATCAGGAAGAGCCATTAATGAAGAATTGGTTGCCGGGGCCGATGTTCCCGGAGAGAGTAAAGCGTTCCGGGCTCAGGTGGGTCAGCGGATTGGTGCAACCGCTGCAACATTGCGTCTGAATGGAAAAGATCTGGAGACCAAAAGTATCCCTGCTGGAGCGAAAAAAATCGTTTTTGAGACAAATTTGACCAAGGGGAAGCATAAATTATCCCCCATCTTCCTCGTTCCGGAAGGTGAGCTTGGTTGCTATTACGCAGTAATCTCAACCAAGTAACTGTATGCTTACTAGAGCCTTTTTAGTTGTTAGTCTTTTTTTAGCTTTTAGTTTAAAAGCAAAGACAAATGTAGTTGTTTTTCTGACCGATGATCAAGGATGGGGAGATCTCAGCCTTAACGGAAACACCAATCTGTCGACTCCAAATATTGATTCTATTGGCAAGGAGGGTGCGGTATTTGATCGTTTCTTCGTTTGCCCTGTGTGTTCGCCCACGCGTGCTGAATTCTTGACCGGTCGCTACCATGTAAGAAGCGGCGTGTACAGCACATCAGCAGGAGGTGAGCGTATGGACCTTGACGAAATTACCATTGCAGACCTTTTCAAGAAAGCGGGATATTCTACTGGAGCTTTTGGAAAGTGGCACAACGGAATGCAATACCCCTATCATCCTCTTGGTCGTGGGTTTGATTATTTTTATGGTTTCTGCTCCGGACACTGGGGGCACTATTACAATGCCCTTATGGAAAGAAATGGAAAGCTGGTGAAAGGTAAGGGCTTTTGCGTGGACGATTTCACATCAGAAGCGATGAAGTTTATCGATCGTTCGGTGAAAGAAGAAAAACCATTCTTTGCCTATGTCCCATATAATACACCACATAGTCCGATGCAGGTCCCTGATCGTTGGTGGAATAAATTCAAGGATAAGAAGCTAGAAGAAATGATGAGACATCGAATACCGAGCAAGGAGGACCGCCTCCACTTACTTGCTGCACTGGCAATGTGTGAAAATATCGATTGGAATGTGGGGCGGGTATTGAAAAAACTCGATCAATTGAAGGTAGCAGATGACACCATTGTGGTTTTCTTTCACGACAATGGACCGAATGGAAATCGTTGGAATGGTGATATGGAAGGTAGAAAGGGCTCCACAGAGGAGGGAGGGACACGATCTCCTTTACTTATTCGATGGTCCAAGGGTATCAAGCCTGGAACAGAAGTAAAACAGATTGCATCGGTTCTTGATTTATTGCCAACTCTTACAGAATTGGCAGGAGTCTTGGAAAAAC
>MDSZ01079335.1_pt1 | contig 15170 bp, 6 predicted proteins | sample 811201 | NCBI WGS metagenome assembly MDSZ01 (sample SAMN05326647, study PRJNA326480) | marine metagenome | isolation source: seawater | place: Indian Ocean: North | collected 2010
AATAAACAACAATTTAATGATTGGTTCTATAAATTCATTCCTTCTTTTAAAAAAGAAAGCTTTGGTAACATTATAAATCCCCCAGAAGTTCTTGACCCTGAAGATCCTGGAATTGGCCATCTAATAGGACTTATGTTTCATAGAGCATGGACATTAAAAGATATAGCTGAAAAGCTTAATAATAATTCCGATAAAAAGCTGTTAAAAACAATTGCAAAAAATCACTCAGAAAGTGGTTATAATATAATGTTTAAAAGTGGTTATGGCGGTGAGCATTGGTTAGCAACTTTTGCCATATATAATTTTTCAAAATAAAAATTATCTTTCTTTCTCTAGGTATACAGTTCCTAATATTTTATCCCTTCTCCTCACATAAGGAGTATTATAATATTCAACTGGAGTTATCTCATAGAAATAGAAATCTGTCTTAACAATTTCAGAGGTAAATGAGCTCATTCCATTCCAAATTTTATCGGAGGACTCTACTACTCCTTCATAAACCATTCTTTGATATCTATCAAAAATTTTCACCTCAAAACTTAAATCTTCTCTTAAGATATTCTGATATTTTATCAAGAAGAAGTCGTTAAAGTCATCACCATTTGGAGTAAAATAATTTGGTAGATTATATATTGGATTTCTAAGATTATCTACATAGATATATACTTTTCCTAAAACTTCACACCCTTCGTAGTCACTTACACTATAGGTAATTGTATCGAAAGGTATAGGAGACTCATCAAAATTATAAGTTATAGTTCCATCAATATTTGATATGGCATTTCCAAAAGTTGGACCAGAAATGATTTTTACACTTGTAGTATCAATATCAGAATCAGGGTCAGAGTCGTTATCTAAAATATTTATAATTCTAGAGCTGGCAACAGTTCCATCTACAATTATTGAATCATCTTCTGTAATTGGACAATCATTTTCATAATTTATTATAATAGTGACTGTTGCTGTGTCATTACAATTAAGAAAAGCATCATCAATGTCAGACAGAGTATACTCAAAAGTAATAATTTCAGGCCCAGGAGCTTGAATATCATCTGGTGCAGTATAAATAAATGTTCCGTCTTGATTCCAATTAAATCCACCTATCGAAGGATTATTTATTACATTAACAAGAAGTTCATTTCCTTCAACATCAAAATCATTAAATATAAGGGTTGAGTCAATTACATCACTTTCATTAATGTTAAATATATCATCGATAGGAACAGGACAGTCGTTAACAGGATTGATACATAATTTTACAGTAACTGTGTCACTATTTAGATTATTGTCATCTGTAACAAAATAAGTAAAAGAATCTGTGGTTGACTCACCACCATCATGTTTATAAATGAAAGTACCATCAGTATTTAGTATAAACTGCTTAGCATGGAGTGGTTTTTTTACAACAAATGATCTTAAAGTTTGAGTTTGTCCAGGGTCATCATCATAGTCATTATATAAAATACCATCATCACGGAAAGCGATTATAAGCGAATCTCCTTCATCTATACAATCAAAAGAATCTTCAACCGCTACCGGAGGAGTATCTGGAACTGGTTCAATTCTTATTGTTACGGTGACAGTATCAGGATCAAGACATTCTCCATCATTCAATATATATTTAAATTCGTCAGTAAAGTTTTCACTGTCATCATGTTCATAAGTAAAAGACCCATCAGATTTAAGATCCAAATCTCCAAATAAAGGTCCTGAATTTTGCAATAGTGTAATTTCTAATATATCACATTGGTTTTTTTCTTCATCATTTGAGGCAACACCATTAGAAGGATCTATAGTTAATACATCTCCTTCGCTAACACCGCTATACAGGTCATCATTACCTATAGGACATTCATTTAAAATATTAATTTTTACTGTATCAGCAACCTGAGTAGTATCCTCTCCATCTGTTACAAAATAAGTAAACCATGTTTCATTAGGATCATCTGAGCAGTCATGATCATATACAAAAGTTCCATCATCATTTAAAACAAATGCACCAGTTAAAGAAGCATGCAATGAATCAGGAATAACTCTCATCACATCCTGGGGATCTGGATCTTGACAATAATTTTCAAGAATACCATTTGAAAGATCAGTAGTTAATACTTCATCTTCATTAACTGAATATTCAATAATATCAGGACAATCAGGAACTCTATTTAATATTTTTATACAAACTTCAGTTGGTTGAGAAAATCCAACTCCATCATAGGTTACATATGTAAAACATACCTCGTTAGGGTCATCCGAACCATCATGCTCATATGTGAATGAACCATCATTACATATGCCACTAGCATTTGTAGAAGGGCATGTTAAATTTCCTACCGTAGGTAGTTTTGTGATGAAGGTCGTTAATTTATCATTTTCAGCGTCCGTATCATTAGATAATAACCCATTTGCGACATCGACAACAAGAGTTCCTCCCTCATTAACTTCAAAGCTATCCTTCTCAGCAACAGGTAAATCATTGACAGGATTTATGATAATTATTGCCGTTCCTAAACTGTCACAGTTATCTAGATCTAAAACTCTGTACTGAATACTATCCATAAAAACCTCTTCTCCCCTATGAGTATATACTAATCTACCGTCGGCAAAAACATTTCCATCTCCATTTTCAAAATTTGAAGATGGCTCTTTCACAGCTCTTAATAAGTCTCCGTCGTCATCATAATCATTCAATAGAACCCCTGTTGTGTCAAGAGATCCACCCTCGTCAACATAAAAAGTATCTCTCACTGCTACTGGGCAATCATTTATATTCTCAATATTAATAATTATCCTACCATAATCACTTTCACAGGAATCAAGAATATTATAATTTTTAGTTCCATCAGCATTATCTGTTACGTCAATAAATAAGTTTCTAATCCTATAGAGGATTGTATCTGAGTTTTGACTTCCATCGTGGGTATACGTAAAAGTACCCTCACGTTCTACAATTCCTCCATCTAGAGTTCCATGTGAAGGAGATCCATGGTAGCTAACATATATGGAATCTCCACCTCCTCTATCATCATTACTAAGTACTCCACAAAACTGATATGAGTTTCCTTCATCATACAAGTACGTACCATCGACCCATTTCCATCCTCCAAACTTAGGCTTAAAATATTGATCAGCTGGGTCTTGGTATAGTCCAATAAATACTGTTTCGGTTAATAAACTAGAAATAGCATCATTTTCTGCTTGGCTAGTAATGATTGCTAGGTATCCACCCGCATCCTCTGCCTCAGTTCTTGCAGTTTCCCAATCAAATTCTCGATTAGAAATAAAATATGTATGCCCATTATAAGAGAAGCCAGAAGACAAAGGTTGGTGATCTGTAACTGAATTTACTCCACTTTCCATTTCAAGTAAATACCTTTTTCTTGGAGTAGTAGTAATATCATTCCATGTACCTGATGCATACATTTCTCCATAATCTTCAAGAGGTAGATCATTTGGTTCATTATCTTCCCAATTTTCGTATCCAGTACCATTTTCGTCGTATACTGTAATACATTCATCCCCTATTACAAGCTCTCCCCCTTCTTTGACAACATAAATATCATCTTCTGGTATTGGACAATCTGCAACAGGATTAATTGTAATAAAGATGGTAGCTGTATCTGTACAGTTTATATCATTATCAAAAGCAACATATCTTATTGAGTCCTCTAATGTTTCACTACCATCGTGAATATATTCAAAAGAACCGTCAGTATTTATTTTAATGGTACCGTTTACTGGCAAACCAGTTAATGCTGTATCAACTACAGCAGCATTTAAAGGATCATTTTCTTCGTCAGTATCATTGATAAGTATTCCATTTAAAGCATCTACTGATAATGTTCCTCCTTCATCAACATTAAATGTATCATTTACAGCAATAGGACAATCATTAACTTGCTTTACAATAATTTTAACTCTATTTATTTCCTCACAAGGCCCATCTGATAAACCATAAATAAATTGATCCTCTGGCTGGCCTCCTACACCATTATGGACATAAGTAAAGGACCCATCTACTCCAACATCCACATCCCCCCATTCAGCCTGTCCTTCAAGACTTGTAGATAAGCTATAATAAAGTTTTAAAATATCGTCTTGTGATATAGTATCTCCTATAATATGCAAATCGTCAAAGCGACCAAAAAAGTTATTTCCAGCAAGAGATTTCCCTATAAACATTTTTGAAGATTTATTAGGAAGAGATGAATTATCGAGGTCATCAGAATAGATTTCTTCTCTATTTAGAAAAATTTTGTAGTTATTTTTATTTTTAATTAAAGTAAAATGGTACCATTCCCTTGCAATCATATCATCACTACTGACAGCAGATAATAATCTTACGCTATATGCATCTCCATTACCAATTCCTAATGCTAATTTTCCTCCTTTAATTCCTAATATCAATCCCTTTTCTTTGCCATCTATTGTAAAGTTTAAAAAATTGCCATCAATAGCAGGATCAAAAACATAAAACCATCCAGATATAGAATAATAATCTCTTTTGAGGTTTAAGATATCATCTTCAACTTCAACATATGATTCTGAGCCATCGTATTGATATGAATTAAGCTGCCTTCTAAATCTATCTCTTTGATACTGTGGTGGATTACTCCATTCAAGAGCAATAACAGGCGATACACCCTTTGGATCTGGTACAGAAGGTTGTGGAGCAGAAATGGTATCAAGAGTTCCTCCCCTTAAAAACCCATCAAAATTATTAGGGCCTAAATCTTTTGCTTTCTTGACAGCTAACATAGTTGGTATTGTACCTCCGTCGCCATCATCTGCAGGAATTCCAGGAATGGAGTCGTAATACTCGTTAAATGGATAATAAGCAATAAGATCCTCACTAATTGTTGGATATGTACCCAAGTCTACATCAATGTTAGCCGCATCTAATCCACCACCCATTATTCCCGGTAATTTTAAATAAGATCCTTCAGAACCATTTGCTAGGCCACTAACTATTAAGGTTTCTCCTTCATCGACTTCGTAAATATGATTAATTGGCTCTGGACAATCTTCAGCTTCAATTATATTTAAATATACCGTAACTGTAGCGCAGGCATTTGGAGAATGAGGCAAATCCGTCATATCATAAGTAAATTGATCTGCGGTTGTCTCACGGAACCCATCATGGATATAAGTAAATGATCCATCAGGGTAAATAGTATCTCCAACAATAATTCCATGGGCAGGTGGAGATGAAATACCCAAGAAAACTAACGAATCACCTTCCTCGTCAAAATCATTAGAAAATACCCCCGTATATTCAGTGCCTGTTTTATTTAACATATATTCATTTATTCCAGTCGTTGTTTTATCAGCCGTAAAAGTACCATCTTCATTAAGAGTATAGTAATCTGGCAACCCCTCTCCACAAGCATTATCAGGACCAAATATTAACATAATTGAATCAACAGAACAGCAATCAGTATTTTTGGGATCCATTATGGACAATTTTGGATAGTCACAAGTTAATGTATAAATAACATCTCTTAATCCATTCGAGCCATCGTGCTCATAGGAAAAAGACCCATCTTTATTCACATCGACATCAACCGCGTGAGGAGGATAAGGATACTTAAAACTACCGTCATCATTATAGAAATGAGGATATGAAGAAATAGGGTGATCAGCCTCAAGTAGAAGTTTTGTATACAACGAGTCATTCTCAGCGTCAGTATCATTATTCAATATTCCTGGAGCGCCTATTGCTAAAGTTCCCCCCTCATCCATATTTAGAACCCAAACAATACCATCCGAAGCATAAACGAATAAAGTATCACCAGATGTAGCATCTGTATCGACACTATCAATCGATATAGGATTACCATTTTTATCATTGGGTAGCCTGTCAATATAGTCTTTAATTGAAGCTCCAGCAGTAAGACCGAGACTGTTATATCCGTTGAGCAATGTCTCTGGGCAGTCATTTCTTGGCATAATATCAAAAAAGATTGTATCTGCGTTTGATTCACAATAAGGATCTGTACCCCTATAAACAAAAAATTCTTGAGTATACTCTCCTCCACCCTGAACATATAATAAATTACCCGCAGAATCAATTTCAGCGTAACTTCCTAGTGAATCGTGAGGATCATCCTCAATAAAATATTTTATCTCATCACCATTAATATCATAATCATTATCTCCAATCCATGGTTGACTATCAATAGAATTTATTCCATTTATAGGAATTCTAACTGTGTCGGTATATCTATTTGTGTTCTCCCATATTCTGTATAAATCTTTCTCAATGACAGGACAGTCATTGATAGTTATTACTACTCTAGCCTCTGTTTCATCAATCTGACCATTAGCATATCTTATTGTCATTTTATAGGTAAACCCATCTTCTTTTGCAACAGGATCACCATTATGTTTATACTGGAAACTTCCATCTGAATTAAGTTTAAAACCATTTGGTCCTGAGGTAATTGCATGAATAGGATCATCAACCTTGCTAGCTGTTATAGTTGCACCAGCAAATGTTGGATCATTAGCCAATAGACCCATGACATCTGAAATATCAATTCTCTGCCCAACAGAAACAACGAAAGTGTCATTAATTGCTTGAGGTGCAGTATTATTTATCTGAAATTTAATAATATCAGTAGCAGTACAACCCGCACCATCCTCAACTTCAATTTCAATAATATCAGTTTTAGGTTGAACCCCAGATAAGAATCCTGCCGCGGTATATGTTAATTTTCCCTCTTCAGTAACTGTAGCTACTCCATAGGCTGGTGATGTTCCATTAGATTTTTTTTGACTAATAATTCTATATTTTAAGATAGGATCTAAACCTGCTCTTTCTTCTAAGTCAGTAGTGTAATCATATAAATCAATGTTTTCTACGTCGAACTCATTAACTTTTTGTAAAAACCCATCAAATTCCGGACAGTCATTATCTGGCGTAACACATATCGTAACAATACCCACATCTGAAAAATCTTGCTCATCAAGCACTTCATATGAAAATTTATCTTGATTACCTAGTGTTTCGGTACCATCGTGGACATATCTAAATGAACCATCTGGACAGATTTGATTTTCAATAGCACCGCAATATACAGTACCGTGAGATGGATATGATACTGGAATTGGGTTTACTCTTAAAGCTTCACCTTGGTCTTCTGTATCATTTTCAAGGAGACCGTCAGATGCATTTACATCTAAAGTTTTATCAGCAACTGAAATAAGGTTATTACCTGGATTAGATATATTAGTATTACCTTCTATAACACACTGAGAAGTATAATCGTCATCACCAGCTACAGGACCAATTTCATCATCTTCTATATCAATTCTTACAAGGACGGGAGCTCCAAAGGTTATATTTACGGATGGTGGAGTGTCACTACCATCAGTATTATTTAAGTATATGTAGAGCGATTCATTTGGATCCTCATCAGGGTCATCTATAGAAGATATTTTAATTTGAACTAGTGTGTCACCAACTGGAATTGTGACAAGATCACCCTTATCAGATTCCCAATCTACTTCAAATGTTGCAGTTGATTGAGGTCTTTTATAATCTATTCCTAATTTTATTTCTTTATCAAAAGGCCTCTGTAAATAAGCAGTTAAAATAGTCTCCCCATTTTTTTCCGGAATAACAGCTCTGTCTGGTATACCATCTGCATCAGTGTCTGTATTCTTGACAACATGAAAATCTACATATGAAGGATCGTTATCCTTAATGATAAGATTAATTGAATCTTCCTCAACAATTTTTCCAGTGCCTGAAGTTATGGAAGATATTTTTAAATAAAAGCTTTCAGCTAAAGCCTCAAAATAAGCGTCATCACTAGCCTTTATTTTGAATGCTTCAAAATCAGTTCCCTGTCTAATTACACGAGTTGAATTTAAGTCAACGTCACTACTTTGAAAACCATCACCACTTCCAGAAATGGTAACAGATATATCTTCTGGAGCAGGCTCATTAAGTTCTATCCTAAATGCAAGTTCATTTTGTGTTTCTTCATATAGCGTATCAACATCAAAAGGAGCATCAACTTTTACAAAGCTTAGAAATAAGTCGTCATCTTTAATCTTAACTTTCGCTGTACTTGGAGCAACAACAGTACCAGAAGAGATAGCAGTAATTTCTGCTATAATTTGTTCATCTAGTTCAACATTAGAGTCATTTACAGTATTAATTGTTATCGTTCCCTCAGAATCTCCTGCTTTTATTCTTATGATATTAGGTGTTCCACTAGATGTATTATTTGTGATGGTGTAATCATCATTAATATCTGCAGTTCCTGTAAAGGTAATAGTCACATCAATATCAGCAGTAGCTGCTGTAGATAATGAAACCTTAATTTCGGCTGAACCACTATTTTCAGCTATAACTGGAATATCTCTAGATATAGAAGCCTCAGGATCTGATGTTTGTGAAAATGGAGAAAAAACTAGTGAAAAAAGGAGAAAAAATAAGGCGGTAAAATTTTTTTTCATCGTTAATTTGTAGAGATCTTCCAAAAATATAAAAGATTTAGTTGTAGTAAAAGAAAAACTCTTTTTTAAAAAACGAATGAAAATAGTAAAAATTTCATTTTTTATTAGCTAACTGACCACAAGCAGCGTTAATATCCTTACCTCTACTTCTTCTTAATCCTACGTTAACTCTTTTAGCATCTAAATAATTCATGAAGAGATCTGTATTTTTATCTGAAGATCTGTCAAACCCAAGGCCATCTACAGTATTATATTCAATTAAGTTAACTTTTGATGGAATATGTTTTGTGAACTTATAAAGATTTTCAGCATCCTTTATGCTGTCATTTACTTCGTTCAATAGGACATATTCGTATGTGACCTTTCTCTTAGTTTTAGAAAAATAATATTTTAATGCGTCCCTTATATCATCCAGAGAGTTTGATCCTCCTATTGGCATTATACTATTCCTTAGTTCTTCTGAAGCTGCGTGCAGAGATAACGCTAAATTGACTTTGACATTATCGTCTGCTAATCTTTTAATCATTTTTGCAATACCAGAAGTAGAAAGTGTTACCCTTTTATAAGACATCTCAAGACCCTCACTTGAGGTGATAAAATGAATAGATTTTATAACATTTCTATAATTTAGAAGTGGCTCTCCCATACCCATGTACACGATATTTGTGAGAGGTAAATTATAGACTTCTTTACATTTATTGGCAATTGCTACCACCTGATCGTAGATTTCTCCTGCAGATAAATTTCTTGTTCTTCCCATCGTCCCAGTAGCACAGAATTTACAGCTCAGCGAACAACCGACTTGAGAGGAGATACATGCAGTCATTCTAGTATTTTGAGGAATTAAAACACCTTCCACAAAATTTCCATCATATAATTTGAATCTCATTTTAATTGTACCGTCATCACTTCTTTCTTCAAAGTCTTCAGTTATTTTATTAATACTGAAATTCTCATTAAAAATTTCTCTATTACTCTTAGATAGGTTACTCATTTGAGAAAAAGATGAAGAGAAATTATTCCAAAGCCAAGAGTAAACTTGATTAGAAACATAAGGCTTCATATTATTTTCTTGACAAAATTTTTTAATATCAACTATATCAAGGGATCTTATATCTGTTTTCAATTCTTTTCTTTTTCTAAAAAGCAAAGATATTAAAAGCATATATTTATAAATTAAGTATTTTCGTTAAATATCATGATAGAGAAAATAATACAAAAAATAGGTAGTGTATGTTCTTGGCTATCATTTGCTCTAGTTATCTTAATTACTATCGATGTATTTCTAAGGTATATTTTTAATTTTTCCAGTGCTTCTCTTTATGAACTAGAATGGCATTTTTTTGCAATAATTTTTCTTCTTGGTTCATCAATAACACTTCAAAAAGATGAACATGTTAGAGTAGATGTCTTTTATAATAAATTTTCAAATAAAAATAAGGAGGTAGTAAATCTGATAGGAAATCTTTTTTTTCTCCTTCCTTTCTCCATTATTATTTTTTATACTTCAATCCCATTTGTTGAAGATTCATTAATGATACTTGAGTCTAGTCCAGATCCAGGTGGATTACCATTCAGGTTTATAATTAAATCAATAATTCCAATATCATTTTTCTTATTAGCTGCCCAGGGTATAGTTAATATTATTAAAAACCTTAAAAATATAGCAAATGGATAGTTTACCAATTATTCTTTTTCTTTTGGTTTTTATTTTAATTCTGTTTGGGTATCCTGTTGCTCTAACTCTTGGAGGAATATCAATTATTGCTGGTTTGATTTTTTTCGATGTTGATTTTTTCTATTTGGTATCGCTTAGGATATATGGCATAATGAACAACTTTGTTTTACTAGCTGTCCCCCTATTTGTATTTATGGGACTAACTCTAGAAAAATCAGGTATTGCAGAAAGACTTCTAGAAACTATGGCCATTCTATTTGGAAAGATCAAAGGAGGACTAGCTTATTCTGTTATAATTGTTGGAGGTATGCTCGCAGCATCAACAGGAATTGTGGGCGCCACAGTGGTAACTATGGGTTTAATTAGTTTACCAACTATGATAAAAAGAGGGTATGACCCTAAACTTGCAACTGGAGTAATTGCTTCATCCGGAACTCTGGGTCAAATTATTCCCCCATCTGTTGTGCTTGTTCTTTTGGGTAGTGTTTTAAATATATCTGTTGGAAACTTATTCATCTCAGCACTATTACCAGGAATAACACTCGTTTTCCTTTACCTTCTATATGTTATGATGATAACATTTATAAATCCATCTCACGCTCCATCAATGCCAGAAAAAATTATCAAAGAATTTAGAGAAAAAACAAATTTGATGAGTATTATAAATGCTTTTTTGCTTCCATTTATTTTAATTTTTGCGGTTTTAGGGTCAATTTTTTTAGGGATTGCTTCTCCCACAGAGGCAGCAGGAATTGGAGCTTCGGGGGCACTTATTCTAAGCTTTATACAAGGAGGTTTAGATATTAAAAAAATAAAAGAAATTTCAACAGAGACAACCAAACTTACATCAATAGTATTTATGATATTACTTGGAGCTACTTCTTTTTCTTTAGTATTTAGAGGGTTAGAAGGTGATAAAATTATAGTTGATTTAATAACATCTTCAAATCTAAGTCCTGAAATATTTTTAGTTTATATACTAATTACTGTCTTTATTGCAGGATTCTTTATTGATTTTATAGAAATTATTTTTATAGTTGTCCCGGTTATTGCACCAATACTTATTGCTTTAGATATAGATTTAATTTGGGTGGGTATAATGTTGGCAATTAATCTTCAGACATCTTTCCTAACTCCTCCCTTTGGGTTTTCATTATTTTATCTAAAGAGCGTTTCACCAAAAAATATAAAAACTACAGATATATATAAAGGGGTAATTCCGTTTGTCTTAATTCAGATATTATTTTTAGTTTACCTTTTCTTCAATCCAGAGTTTGTGTATATAATCCCGGAATTTTTAGATAGCTATAGTTCATAATATATTTTATCACTAACTGTTGACCAATCATCAAATGAGGTTTTGAATTTTTTGTATGCTTCAAAAATCTTTTTGCTTTTTGGGTCTTTCTCAATCATTTCACTTAAAACTTCATCTGTCTTTAATTTAAATGTTTCTAAGACATCTCTAGGGAATTTTCTAAGTTGAACTTTTTCCTCCTCAATTAATTTTTTTAAATAAATACTATTTTTAGAATCAAATTCACACTGCATCCAGATATTTAATGATTCTATTCCTTTCTTTATTATTTCCTGAAGATCATTAGGAAGTTCATAAAATTTATCTTTATTAACGATCATTTCTAATACCCCACCAGGTTCATGCCATCCAGGATAATAATAATATTTTGCTACTTGATAAAATCCCATGAGATAATCATGATATGGACCAATCCATTCAGTAGCATCTATAACACCTCTTTCCAGGTTTGTATAAATTTCTCCTCCCGCAACAGTTACAGCTGTTCCTCCTGCCTTAGATAATACCTTTCCCCCAAAACCGGGGATTCTCATCTTTAGTCCTTTTAGGTCATTGAAAGAATTAATTTCTTTATTAAACCAACCTCCCATCTGCATACTAGTGTTACCACCAACAAAAGGAATTAAATTAAATGGTTCATAAATTTCTCTGTATAACTTGTACCCACCTCCCGAAATGATCCAAGAATTCATTTGCTTTGAGTTCATACCAAAAGGTACCGATGAAAAAAATTGTCCCGAAGGTATTTTACCTGCCCAGTAATAAGATGCCCCACTTCCCATTTCAATTGCTCCATTACTTACAGCATCAAAAGACTCAAGACTTGGAATTAATTCACCACCACCATAAACTTTAATTTCTAGTCTTCCTCCGGACATTTTATTAACCCAGTCTGAGAACATATTACACCCTTCACCAAGTACAGGCATATTAGGAGACCATGTAGTAACCATTTTCCATTTATATTTATTATTGAAATTTATATTTACAGAACTTTCTTTAATTTCTTTATTATCAGAAATACAAGATGAAATACCTGAGACTCCAGCAATTGAAACAAGTGACTTTTCAATAAATTTTCTTCTATTAGATTTCTTAGCCATGGTTAATCATTTTTTTAATTTAAGGTAAATTAAGAAAAATATTTATTTGAAAAAATTTAGAGCTAAATTGCCGTTTTGCTGATGAAAAAAAAAGACCATAGCTTATTATTTATTTTCATTACGATTTTTATTGATATTACTGGATTAGGAATAATTATTCCTGTTATCCCAGCCCTTATTTCTGAACTAATAGATGGCACAATAAGTGAAGCAGCAAAATATAGTGGCTGGCTTATGTTCTCTTATGCGTCTCTACAATTTCTTTTTGCCCCGATTTTAGGGGGGTTAAGTGATCAGTATGGCAGAAGACCTATTATCTTATTATCCCTATTTGGTTTTGGAGTTAACTATCTAGTTCTTGCATTTGCTCCAACTATTACCTGGCTATTTCTTGGTAGAATTTTTCAAGGTATAATGGGAGCAAGCTTAACCACAGCATCTGCATATATAGCAGATATAAGTTCTCCAGAGAAAAAAGCACAGAATTTTGGGTTGATCGGGGCCGCATTTGGACTTGGGTTTATATTAGGCCCAGTTATTGGCGGATATTTAGGTCAATTTGGATCAAGAATTCCATTTATAGCAGCTGCCATCTTTACGCTTTTTAATTTGATTTATGGATATTTTATTTTGCCAGAATCTCTGAAAAAAAATAATAGAAGAAAATTTGATATTAAAAGAGCAAACCCTGTTGGAACGTTATCATCTCTGAGAAGATACCCAATAATCTCTGGTCTATTAATTTGTATTGTATTATTTAATGTTGCACAACATGCTACTCATAGCACGTGGACTTTTTTTACCATTGAAAAATTTAATTGGGGAGAAGACATAGTCGGATACTCACTTGGTTTTATTGGGCTTCTTGCAGCAATTGTACAAGGTGGGCTAATAAGAATAATAATCCCAAAATTAGGGAATATTAATAGTGTATATTTTGGTATGATATTTTATATCATAGGTTTGACCTTGATATCATTTGCAGGGGAAGGATGGATGATTTTTGTTTTTGCCATACCTCTTTCCTTAGGCGGTATATCAGGACCAGCACTACAGGGTATTATGACAAATAATATTCCTGATGATGAGCAAGGAGAATTTCAAGGGGGTATGACTAGCCTAATTAGCTTAACTGCAATTGTTGGTCCACTTCTAATGACCAACTTATTTTCATACTTTACCGGAGAAAATACTTTATATTATCTTCCTGGTGCACCATTTATTCTTGCGGCAATATTATCATTATTTGGATTAATAATTGCAATCAATTTTTTATCGAAGACTAAAATTAAATATTGATCCAGTAATTTATTTTGAATGCAAATGATCTATTTTTTAGATCAAGGAATAAAGGGTTTTCTGCATAGTAGTTATCAGTATAAACTATGAATATATCAGACAATGGCTGGAATCTCCACTGAAATCTTGCGTTAAGGTTAATATTATCAATTTGATTATTGTACTGTAGGTATGTGCTGAAAAATAAATCTTTAGAGAAGCTAACATTAATTTTTGAATTAAGCGAAAAGAAATTAGCATTAGAATATGGTAAAGGGAAATCTAAATCATTAAACTGAGATCCAAGTGAAATATTTAAAAACGGTGGAAACTTGTATGTCAAGGTTCCTCCAATATTTTTAATATTACCATTAAAAAACTGACCTATTTTTCCATTTAGCCTAACAGAAAAAACATTTCTTTCAGATGATCTATAATAAAATGTGTGATTTATATAATTGTAATCAGATAATGCAGCTAGTGGAACTCCATCGGATCTAGATGGATCAAAGTCATATAAAAGTTTTGTATAAAGTATGTTAGTTTTTAATACTAAATAAGCTGATGATCTAAATCTTAAATTATAGTCTATATCTATATCATAATCCGTTAGTCCATTAATTTTATTTCTGTAAAATTCATAATCTATTCCAGGACCATGAGAATTTAATGAGTTATTTTCTGGAAGAAATTTATATTGAAAAGAAGGGCTTAAAAAAACATAATCTTTACGTGGGACGAAGCCTACCTCGGGATTAAAATTTTCTCCTACCCCATAAAAATAAATATTTGTTTCAAAATTTCTTTCTTCATAAGCTGCATTTATACCATAAGAGTTAGATTCTGACAACGATTCATTTTCTAATGACTGATGATAATATAGTTCGGATTTGAATTTGGTGTTATTAGTTTGAAGCTTAGACTCAAACCCAAAAACTCTATTAAAATTATCTAAATCATGAGCATACTCATTAGACTTATCATTGAAGAGTGATTGTTTATTTATTAAAAATGCAGAAACTTTTGAGTTTTGTAGAATATTTTTTTCTAGAACAGCCATTCCATAATTATATGAAGGAATACCACTAGATGAAAGTTTAGCTGTCTGCATATTTAAAACCCCGATCCTCAGTCCATCATTGATTTTTCCAGACAGTTTTGCACCAAAAAGTATTGGATTCTGGACATATTGGCTTGTTGTAGTATCTCTAGCAATACCAATTCTTCTTGTGAACATTGGTCTTGCTTCTCTAGAACCTAAATTTGAAAAAAGATCACCATTATCTGTAAAAAACTCTCTTTTTTCAGGTAAAAAAAGTTCAAATCT
>MDSZ01128141.1_pt1 | contig 15169 bp, 11 predicted proteins | sample 811201 | NCBI WGS metagenome assembly MDSZ01 (sample SAMN05326647, study PRJNA326480) | marine metagenome | isolation source: seawater | place: Indian Ocean: North | collected 2010
CTTTACACCCACTGGCAACGTACTTTTTTACACCCCATGCTCAAGGCATTCGATGCCCCCAACAGGGAGGAGTGCACGGCTTCGAGACCCCGCTCAAACACTCCCCTGCAGTCCTTGAACCTATTGAATGATCCCTCATTTGTGGAAGCCGCGGAGCATTTGGCTGATCGCATTCTGGAAAACCATTCAGGCGACGATCGAACCCGCATCGCCGCTGCTTTTGAGAAAGTCACTCTTAGAAGGCCGAACTATCAAGAATTGAGCATCTTACAGGATCTGCTCAACGACATGCGCGACAGCCATGAACGAGACTCCAGGCCACAGGAAGATGGTCTGGTTCAGGTGGGCATGGTACCTGTGCAAAACGCCAATGCTCATGAGCACGAACGACACGCCTGGATATCAGTGACCCGAGCGTTGCTTAATTTGCATGAAACCATCACCCGCTACTGACGAGACATGCCATTTCTGAACGAACCCGTTGAACGCCGCTGCTTTTTGAACCGATCAGCCGTAGGGATCGGTGCGGTAACACTCCATGCATTGCTCAACCCATGGCAAGTGTCGTCCCAAAGTTCACAGACCGGCAAAGGTCGCTGGGAAGGCGTGGTCCAACCACTGCATCGACTCCCAAAAGCAAAACGCGTGATTTACCTCTGCATGGCGGGAGGCCCTTCGCATTTGGAAACCTTGGACTACAAGCCAAAATTAGCCGAGATGGATGGAAAGCCCATGCCGGAGTCGATTACCCGTGGTCAGCCCATTGCTCAGCTTCAGGGACAAAACCTCAAATGCCTTGCGCCTCAACATCCATTCCAGTCCTTCGGGCAAAGCGGCCAAAACGTTTGCTCCCTTTTCAAACATATTGGTGGCGTTGCTGATGAGCTCTGCATCATTCGCTCCTTCCACACCGAACAGATCAACCACGACCCGGCTCACACGTTCGTCAACACAGGGTCTTCTGTATCTGGCAGGCCCAGCATGGGCTCCTGGCTCCTTTACGGCTTGGGTAGTGAGACGGAAAACCTCCCGGGATTTGTTGTCCTGACTTCGGTTGGTAAGGGAGGGCAAGCTCAACCCATTTCCTCCCGGCAGTGGCACTCAGGGTTCTTGCCCAGTAATTTTCAGGGAGTTCAATTCAATGCCAGTGGGGATCCGGTTCATTATCTTTCTCCCCCCAAAGGCATTACCCAATCGGAGCAAAAAACTCTGGTCGATGCCATCAATGCATTGAATCTCGAAAAGGACGCAGTGGTGAATGATCCGGAGATTGCCACCCGTATTCAACAATACGAAATGGCCTTCCGCATGCAGGCGAGTGTACCAGAGTTGATGGATTGGGATCATGAACCACAGCATGTCCTGGATCTTTACGGAGCCAAACCAGGTGATGGGTCCTACGCATCCAATTGCCTCATGGCCAGACGGCTCGCTGAAAAGGGGGTGCGCTTCATTCAGCTCTATCACCGGGGCTGGGATCATCACGGCAATGTGAAAGGCAACATGGTCACGACTGCCAACGAAGTGGACCAGGCAACCGCAGCCTTGATTACGGATTTGAAACAAAGAGGACTTTTGGAGGACACACTGGTGGTCTGGGGAGGTGAGTTCGGCAGAACCCCCATGGCGCAGGGAAGCGGCCGTGATCACCACATCCGAGGCTTTTCTCTATTCATGGCTGGCGGAGGCATCAAGGGCGGGATCTCCTATGGTGGCACCGATGATTTCGGCTATCATGCCGTCGACCGCCCCTTCCACGTTCACGATTTACATGCCACCATGTTGCATCTATTTGGCGTCGATCATGAAAAATTGAAATATCGCTTCCAAGGCAGGGATTATCGGTTAACCGATGTCTCCGGCCATATCGCTCACGACATTCTAAGCTAGAGGTCAAACCTCACTGGCATCCTCCTACCCTCATCGACTGTGACAACTTTCTGGGATTTCCATTCCGCAGGTAGAATGATCTATGGGCCCGGGTTGATTCGGCATTGGGCACAACATAGACCATCGGCACACTCCAAAACCTGTCTGATCATCACCGATTCTCACCTGGTCGAAGCCGGTCTGGTGGATCGTGTCCTCGATGGCATGGATCAGGAGGCACGCAAACAGGTGCATGTCTTTGACGAAGGTGAAGCTGAACCGTCGATTCAGACAGCTTTCAGAGCAGCCGCCTGCGCTCAAGCCATTGAGCCTGGCACCATTATTGGGTTAGGTGGAGGTAGCAACATGGACTTGGCCAAAATCACTGGCTTGGTCTACAGCCATGGGGGGCATCCCTCCGATTACTTTGGCTTCGATCGCGTTCCAGGCCCCATCTGCCCAATTGTTGCCATCCCCACCACAGCCGGTACGGGTAGCGAAGTCTCACATGCTGCAGTACTCAGCGACCAGGATTCCGGCGTCAAAGTCAGCACCTTAAGCCCCCATCTGAGGCCCACCCTGGCCCTCGTCGACCCAGAACTGACACACAGTTGCCCACCTCAAGTCACCGCGGAGAGCGGCATGGATGCCTTAACGCACGCCATCGAGGCCTACACCGCCAGGATTCCGGAGGCATCTCCTGAGAATGGATTCCAAGATGCTCCCTATCCCGGGAAAAACCCACTCTCTGATGCATTGGCCCAAAAGGCCATATCACTTGTTTCCCGGCATCTTCTCACCGCTTTCCATCAACCCGCCAATGCCGAAGCACGGAACGGTATGGCGTTGGCAGGCACTCTGGCAGGACTGGCCTTTTCTAATGGCGCTGTCGCTTTGGTACATGCGCTCGAATATCCGATGGGCATGGATGTGCACTGCTCCCATGGTCGCGGAAATGCGCTGCTGCTCCCACATGTGATGCGATTCAACATGCCCTACCGCATGACCGAAATGGCGGATATTGCTCAGTTCATGGGCTTGAAGGGGCCTTCCACGACTCCAGTGAAAGCTGCCGAGACTGCCATCGAACACATTGAGTCTCTGAACCAATCACTATCCCTCCCCAGACGCATCAGAGATCTTGGTGGATCTTCACAGGATTTGCCTCGATGGGCCGAAAAAGCCTTTCAAATCAAACGACTGATGGACATCAATCCCAGAACTCCAACGCAGGAAGATCTGCTGGACATTTTGAAGGCAGCTTTGTGACTGGATGGTTCATCACAGGTCTAATGGTACAAAAAGTGCTGCAAAGGGCTAAAGTGGCAATGGATAATGCCCGCGCAACTGCCTTGAAGGTCATCGTGCTGGATATCCTTTTTGTTTGAAGTGTGTTACATTCTCCTTTGGAATACCACTTTTGCTGAGAAATGAGCGAGTATCGCCATGCAGCACAGGACAGAACTTCGTAACATGGCAGCACCATCATTACAGAAGCAACGATTTGAGTTGAAATACATCATGGATGAGGCACAGGCCTTGGCCATCAGAGATTTCGTGCGTTGCTATTTGGATTTGGACCCCCATGGCGAAGGCCAGCCTGATCTCTCTTACCCCGTTCATAGTCTCTACCTGGATTCGCCCAGCATGCAGCTCTATCACAGCACGATCAACGGGAACAAAAATCGCTTCAAGTTGAGGGTCCGCTTTTACGATGAAAACCAGGACTCGCCCGTGTTCCTGGAAATCAAGCGGCGAATGAACAATATCATCAGCAAGAAACGCGTTGGAGTGAAACGCGAAGGATTGTTTCAAATCTTATCGGGGCAAACGCCTCACAATGACTTGGTCCTGTTTGATACAAGCGACTCCAACGACTCGAGCTTGAGGGCATCACAGGAGGATGCACTTCATGACTTTACCGCCCAAGTCAACCAACTTCAGGCCCAGCCTGTATCGCATGTCGCTTATCAGCGTGAGGCTTGGGTATTGCCAGAGAGCAACGCAGTCCGCGTCACTCTGGATCGAAAAGTATGCTGCGAAGCCGACCCTCAGGCCAGAATGCTCATTGAGATGCATCAACCCACCTTTGTGTTTGGCGATCAAGTCATACTGGAACTGAAGTTCACCGATCGTTTCCCTAATTGGTTTCGCGAGTTGGTGGAAAGCTATCACTTAATGCAATGTGGAGCTGCCAAGTACGTGGATGGCATCACACTCATGGACAAAGACGCCATGTCTGACATGGTGGAATCCCAAATGCTGGCTCAGCAGATTGGCCCACGAGATCACCTCAAGCGCAGACAGGCGGCAACTGTTTCTTCAATTTCAAAATGAATTGGCTACTCAACGCGGACTTTTCCACCGCTCCAACGCCGCTACCCCTTACCCTGCTTGGATTGTCCCTTGCATTTGTCAGCGGACACATCATCGCATGGGTTTACATGCTGACGCACAGCGGACTCTCCTATTCCAAAACCTTTGTGCAATCGTTGATGATTCTACCCGTCATCGTTGCTCTGGTCATGATGGTCTTATCCAACAACATCGTCTATGCATTCGGACTGATGGCGGTGTTTGCGATCGTCCGGTTCCGCAATATCCTTCGTGACACACTGGATACCACCTATGTGCTTGGAGTGATTGTCGTAGGAATGGCGTGCGGCACTTTCAAGTTCATGACCGCCATGATTGGCTGTTTGCTCATCTGTTCTATCTTGCTTTATTTGTGGATGACTGGCTTTGGAAACAGACAGCGCTTTGATGTGATACTGAATTTGCACTGGGCCAAGGAGATTAACCAAATCCAGGAATTGGAAGACCTCCTCAAGCATCATGCCATCCGATCCATTTGTGCCAGCCAGCGCAATCACCGGCAAGACGGGGGAAATGATTTATCCTACCGCCTTTTGATGAGGAATCCTGATCGGATGCCGGAACTTCTAAACGATTTGCGGAATCTTGAAGGAGTCACACGCGTCAACGGCATACGAGCCGAGGAGGAGTCAGAGGTATGAATCGAACCCCCATCCCGATTCCCTTCACCCGCCGATTGGCCCATTGGCAATCCAAGGTCATGCCGAGCGTGCTTTTTTTCTGCCTATGCATCGCCATTGCAGTCCTATGGAAGCAGAATCTATCCCTTCCCTCCTTGGTTGGGCAGGTGGATATTCGGCGCCTGGACATTCGAACTACCACTTCAGGCACCATTACCAACCTGGCCGTACAACTGTTCCAAAAGGTCAAGGCTGGAGACATTATTGCCAAGGTAAACCCCAGTGATCCCATGACTGCTCTGGGTGGGTCGACCGATTTGGTGATGGCAAAGAAAGAGCTCCTGCAACTGCTCAGCTTGAGTTCAGCTTCAAGCGAATTTGACATCCAGCGCAACCTGCTGGACAAGGAGCGGCTCAGGACGGAATTTCTCCAGCAAAAGGTTAATCTTGCCTCCGCAGAAATCCGGTTGCAGAACCTTGAAAATGAATACGAGCGGGCCAAGGGACTGATCAAACAGCAGCTTCTTTCGGAGAGTCAATTCGACCTGGCTGAAAAAAATTTCCTCAGCAGTCAAGCTGAAGTCAATGAGCGTAAGCTTTTCATCAAGGATCTGGCCGCAACCATCGAGACGATTGAGGGATTGATTCAAAGCAGCCAGGAGATTGAGACGGTAAAAATGGAAATCGACCGAAATTCCCTCGCCCGGTCCATTGCCCGCATGGAACAGGAGTGGGTTATCCGAGCGCCATCAGACGGCATCATCACCGGCATTCAAAAGCGTCAAGGAGAAATGATCGGCAGCTCGGATTCGGTCGTGACATTGACCGAAAATGCCTCGAACAAGGTCGTTGCTTATGTCCCTCAAGGCTTGGATATTCCCCTTTCTATTGGCCAAGCGGTCACTATCCGTTCCCGCAGTCAGCGCCTGCAGCAAGCCAGAGCTGTGGTGGTTCGCATGGGGGAGAGTTTTGAGATCATGCCTGACATGATATCTCAGCTCCAGCTGCATCGCCTCGGCGGCCTGGGCATCCCCATCCTTATTGAGGTCCCCGACAGCTTTGCATGTAAACCGGGAGAAATGGTCAACATCATCATGGATTCGCCCCATGAATAAGGCCAAGGCCCGGATAGTTCTGGATGGATGGTGATCTCTCATGGCTCGCAGCAAACCTCTTGATCCCGAATATAGCTCTCGTTGGGTCCCCAGTGATTTTTTCCGCACCTTTTGCTGGAAGGAAGTGTTCCCTACCCCACAACCGGTCGAACTTGAATTAGGTGCAGGGGATGGCTCCTTCCTGGTCCAATACGCCAGTGCCCACCCCCAAGTTAATTTTTTTGCTGTAGAGCGCTTGCTTGGACGCGTTCGGAAGATGGATCGAAAAAGTCATAAAGCCGGATGCTGCAACATCCGACTACTTCGAGTCGAAGCATCCTATCTTTTGAATCACCTGATTCCTGAAGCATCCTTGCAGGCGATTCACCTCTACTTCCCCGACCCTTGGCCAAAGAAGAAACATCATAAAAACCGGTTGGTGAACGATCATTTCGCCAATGCCTGCCATCGTCTCCTTGCGACGGCGGGTTGTGTTTATCTGCGCACCGACCATGGAGATTACTTTGAACAAATGGAGGAGGTGTTCGCCCATAAAAAGGGTTTCGAGCAAACTCCGACACCTGCCAAACTTTTAGCTTTCAAGACCGATTTCGAGGCTCATTTCAATCAGCGTGGGATTGAAACGCAGCACGCGTGCTACCTCAAGAAAGCCTCTTCCAACATGCCTTGATCTTTGACATTCAGATCGGGCATGATTTCACCGAGCATGACCTCATCAAGGATCGAACAAGTAACCATACGACTACCAGCATCGGAGGCTGCACATCTTCAGGCTCAACGATCTAGAATCGCCACAACACTTCGGATAAACGCGCAATCGATCACCGACTGGAAACTTGTTAAGCGCTCTATCGATGCACGCCAGCGGCAGGTGATGGTTCAAATGGTCTTTCTGGTAAGTCTGGGTGCCTCACTTCCTCAAACGACCCCATCGGCACCCGATTTTCCGATTCTAAAACCATCAGCACCCAGTATACTGGTTATAGGCTGCGGACCTGCAGGCTTGTTTGCAGCTCACGAATGCCTTCGCAACGGTCTACGCCCCATATTGCTTGAGCGGGGAAAAGATGTTTCTGCAAGACGTTTTGACTTAGCTCCCATATTCAAACACGGGAGGATTCTGGAGGATTCCAATTACGCCTTCGGTGAAGGCGGAGCAGGCACATTTTCTGATGGAAAACTCTACACTAGGGCAACCAAGCGAGGACCCGTCGCTAAGGTCTATCAAACACTGTTTGAGCATGGTGCCCCAGAAGAAATCCTGGTCGATGCCCATCCCCATATTGGATCCAATTTACTCCCCAATGTCGTGAGAAACATGCGACAGTCCATACAGCTAGCAGGTGGAGAAGTGCATTTCGAGACCAAGGTGGTTGATTTTCTCCTTAAGAACCAAACCATTCAAGGGGTAGTTTGTTCAAACGGAAAGAGCTTCGAATCAAGGCATCTGATTTTGGCGACGGGACATTCTGCAAGAGATATTTACCGTTTATTGAACGACAGGCAAATCAGGCAGGAAGCCAAACCATTCGCCATGGGCGTACGCCTTGAGCACCCTCAGCCTCTGGTGGACCGACATCAATACCACCTCAAAGGGGACCAGCCTCGTCCCGATTATCTACCTGCCGCAAGCTATCGTCTTGCTACCAAAATCAAGAATCGAGGCGTCCATTCCTTCTGCATGTGCCCAGGAGGATTCATTGTCCCAGCTGCAACGGAAAACCACCAGGTAGTGGTCAACGGGATGAGCCTTTCCAGAAGGGATTCCCCCTTCGCCAACAGTGGTATGGTCGTCACCGTGGAACCAGAGGATATGATCAAGGGCAGCCATTCCCCCTCCATTCTTGCTGGAATGCACCTTCAGGAGTCACTGGAAATGGCGGCCAAAAAACACGGCGGAGAAGGACAAAAAGCGCCTGCTCAACGCGTGACCGACTTTTTAAATGCCAAAATTTCAACCCATTTACCTTCCACCAGTTACCGGCCGGGGGTGGAAAGAGCCGATCTAGCTGAGCTCTTGCCTGAAGGGATTACCTGGAGACTGAAACAAGGTCTGCTCGGTTTTGAAAAACAATTTCGTGGTTATCTCACTGAGGAGGCGCTTATGGTCGGATTTGAAACCCGAACCAGCTCTCCATTGCGAATTCCCAGAGATCCGGAAAGCCTCCAACATCCGGATGTCAAAGGATTGTATCCCTGTGGAGAGGGAGCTGGTTTTGCTGGCGGAATCGTAAGTGCTGCACTGGATGGGATGAGATGTGCCCAGGCAGTGACACTGCAAGTAGGACTGCCCATCCAAAATCGGGATGCAGAGTCGTAACACTTAATTATTGACAATTTGTCAGGGTGGGGAAAACTTATTTTATTCCACGCTTTAGGAAAGCAACTAGGGGGGTAACACTATGAGCTTTAGCGATAAACCATCCTACGGGGGGAAATCCCGTTCAGACGAGGGCAACCTTCACACTGAGAAAATCCAGGTTGAGAGAAAAACCTTCATCTTCACGCTGAAAGAAAACCCCAGAGGGCGCTTCCTCCGCATCACCGAGGATGTGGGAGGACGAAGAGATACGATCATTTTACCTGCTACGGGATTGAAAGAATTTGCAGAAGCCCTGCAATCGGTATGCGAGGCACACGGCCAACTCCCTCCGGAGGAAGTCAACGAAGATTAACGAGTCTTTCAACAGCAGCTCACCATTCAGGGTGCATCCCATGACCCTCTGAACTCTGTAAACGCAGACAGGCGCTGCCTGTCATTAGAACGCTTCTTGCAACGTGACTTTCTGAACCGGGTGCCGACTTTTCTTGAGGTCATGGTTCCTCCCGCAAATAAGCCAGCAAGTCCACAAGCTGGGTATCTGTCAACAACTCACCGAAGTTATCCGGCATCAGGGAACGAGAGGTCCTAGTCATGCTGGCAACGGATGAGCGTTTCAAGGTTGTTTGGAAACCACTTGGCTGAATCAACAGCCATTGGTCCCCTTTTTCTTCACGGATCACCCCACTAAGGATCTCTCCATCGTTCATCACAAGTCGCGTTGATTGAAATGCTTTGTCCACATTGCGATTGGGGTCGAGAATATCTTCTAGGATACGAAGAGAGCCTCGCTGAGCAATACCATCAAGTTGTGGCCCAATGAGAGCACCCTTGTGCCTAAGTTGATGGCATTGCATGCAGGCCTGTTCAAACAAGGCCTTTCCCTGAGGGCCATCCCCCGACCTCACCGCGGTCACCGCCAACCGATCCACTCGTTCTTGCAGATCGGCTCTAAGATTTGGCAGCTGCTGGCGCAACTCAACAAAGTTTTGCATCCAATCAGGGCGATCCAACTGCTCAAGACGTTCCATCACTTCGTCCAAGGCCAAGACATGCGGAGAAACCCATCCATCCAGTATCCACTGACCAAGCACTGAGAGGCCCTGCCGATGATTGGAAAGCCAGCCAGCCATTTTTTGTTGAAGAGGCAAAGGTGTCCATTTGAGGTTCTCACCCAGAACTCGAGCGGTGGCGGTTCTCCCCATCAGGATTTTCTGCAGACATTCCTTGGCCTCTGAGGACACGCTTGACTCGATCAGTAATGGTGCCAGCAAGGCTGCCCAACCCTCGGGTTGCCTCTCGCCCAAGAAACGCGCTGCGAGCAATTTCAATTCATCAGTAGGTGCCTCTTCTGCCACCCAACGTTGAAGCACTTGAAGTGCAGGCTGCTTATGAACCCCCAAGCCAAGATCCGCTGCCATTCTCAAGTGTTGCTCAAAATCTCTCGGCGAAGCCTTCGGCATGGATAACAAGGGCGGGTCCCATCGACCTGCAGCAAACCAGGCATACGCATCGGCCGAGTCCCCGTCGGTCAGTTCCAATTGAACGGCCTTGGACTCCCAGGCAGACAAATCCCATGAAACGCGTTGAGCGATATCTTGACGCGGTGGAAAAGCTTCCAGCAAAACATCTCCATTTCCAGCATCCATGAGCCTTATCGCATTGAGATGGTTTGGCCCTTGATTGGGATATCCTTGATGGCCTGCCAAATAAAAGCTCAAGGTATCAGGTGCCTGGAAGACAGGAGAATACAGAACCCCCGTGTAGCGTTCCCCATTGGGGGGCAAACTACACCAGAACACGTCCTCCTCAGGACCATCTTCAGAGACTCTTTTCTGAATAAACCAGGGATTGATGGACTCACCTTGTTCCCTACCTCGTGTGGTTCGCCACCCCCTCATGGCCTGGTCCGCTTCCACAATCGAACCTTCAAGTATGGTTTGGCCCCATTGCAGGATGGACTCTGGGGCTTCCATTCCCCGAGCTTGAAGACCCTCTTGAATCGCTCTGAAGCGTTTCATCTCAAGCTGCGGGCCTGAATCCGCCCGGTCCATCAGGTAGTTCACGACACCTTCCAGAGTGGTAACATCCGCATGCCGGGCCATGTGAACAATCATCGCATCACCCCTCTCAGGAGGTAATCGGTGGATGTCCCTCAAGGATCGAGCCATGAAATTTCCTGCTGCTGCAATAGGCACCCCTAATGCCACATCCATGATCTCTTCACGAAACTCCCTCACCCATGAACGCTGATTTAACCACCGCCATGCGTCATCATTCATGAGTTGATTGCGCAAGCAAAGACGAAGGCCATGAAGCAGCTGCGGATCTTGATTTCCCATGGATTGCAACCGAATCAGGCAAGGATGTATCGATCCCAGAGAAGGATGCAGACTGAGGGCATGGGCAGCAGCACGCTGCACCATGGGGTGTTGGTCTTGCAATGCAAGACGTGCCCAGTGCAGCAGACTCTCATCAGGATGGTGCTGTTCGGCCAGAACCAACAGGGCGTGCACCCTGACTTCCATCGAAACATCGTTCAAGGCATCCTCTAGGATGCTTTGAACAAGGACCTGCGTGCGATGCATGACCCATAGCCCGTGAGCTCGCTGTTGCCAGTTGGGAAGACGTTTGTTGTTCCATTTCTCCACCAGCGAAACTCCTGCAGCCACACCCTTTTCATCAGCCAGAAATTGCGTCGCAAGCATGCGTCGAGTGATGTTTGGGTGCCCCAATTGTTCCACAACCTCTTCCATACTGGCAGTGGTCAAATTCATCAGTCCGTGGCCCTGGCTTAAGTGGCCGGGAGCGCCCCGGTAAGTAAGCTTCCAGATTCTCCCGCGATGACGATCCCGTCCTGGATGATCCAGAGGCACCTCGTAATGTCCGATAATCCGATTGTAGAAATCGGCAATATAAAGAGACCCATCGGGGCCCAGCTGTAGATCGACGGGCCGAAACCATGGATCTCTTGAACTGAGCAAGTCAGGCTGCTCGATCGCCTTCTTGGATGAACCCCTGGCAATAAGGATGTCCCTGTTGAGCCGACTGGTCATGACGTTCCCGATAAACACATTGTCCTTGAAGGAGGTGGGCCATAGTTGATCGTCGTAATAAACAATGCCACAGATGGCTGTCGATCCGTGTGCATGCTCCATCAAGGTAGGCGCAAACCCAAGACCATCATGCGGTTTCCCAAAGCTAGGGTAGAAGGCACCTCGAATTAGCTGATAGACAGGCGCACTGTGGCAATCAGCGGTGTAAAATTGCCCGAGGGGATCCATCGCCAGCCCAAAAGGGTTGACCTGCCCAAAGGTGTGGGGCTCTACCCGTGATCCGTCCAGGCGAATACGATACGTGTGACCGGAATTCATGAACAATTCCGATCCATCTCTACCTCGCAGAGTGGAATTGTTGTTGAAACCATGGGTCGCATAAAGCCAGCCGTCTAAGCCACGGGTGAAAGAGGCATTCATCCCGTGGGTATCCCTCTCCCAGCCCAGAGGGCCATACCGTTTCTCCTTCAAGTCAGCTTGACCATCGCCATCGGTGTCCTCAAACCACCAAATATTTGGAATACTCCATGCCAAAACTCCATTGCCATAGGGATACAAGCCAATGGGAATATTCAAGCCATCGGCAAAGGTGGTTACCTGATCATAGAGGCCATCCTCATTGGTATCAGTGAGCACCTTGATGGAGTCCCTACCTTTTTTATTTAAATCGACCGGGTAAGGATACTCCAGAGTATCGGTCACCCAGAGCCTGCCTCGTGTGTCAAAGGCCATGTTCATCGGCTTGGCGATTTCGGGTTCCGAGGCAACCAGCTCTATCTCAAATCCGGGCGCCAAATCGAACATGGATTGTTGAACGGTGGGGCTGAGTGGGTCGGTAGCACGCACACCTGCTGCGAAACGATCCTCAACACCTGCTCCATGCAGTTTGGGGTGGCCTGTCATAAAAAAAACCACCAGACCCGTCAAAATTGCACCCTTTGTCTTCATCTGTTTTTACACTGATCTCATTAGCTCGTCGAAACCTCCAAAGATCAAGAACCAAGGATTTCCTAAGAATTTGCCGAAGCTTTCCTTTCCATCAAGAGTTTCGCCTGCCAAAACGAAGGGCAAAGAGATCGGCGTCCTTTAGATGGATTTTCATCCGAATGGGTCTCTCTTCATTCAGCTCAATCATAGGGCCACGTTTCCATCGATACGGACGTTGCACCTCGTTCCCAATCCACTCCATGGCATGGTCACCCGCATAGCCTTCAATGGGCTCTCCATCCTCATCCATCAATTCAATGCGTAGGAACCCTGAAGCGGAAGTCGAAGCATTTAGAAACAGATGATTACCAGAACGCACCAACGGTTTGGATACCCAAATCCCCGGATGATCGCCAGCCCTCACCGAGCTCAGGCCATCCAGTCGAAAAACATAACGATGCAAATGAGCCGTCGGTTGTCCGTAGTCCTGATTGGTGTAAAACGACATCTCATGAGGAGAAGTCTGCACCCAGCCCAGCACGGGGTAATTGGAGCGAGAAACCCAGTTGTTGGCCCCAATACCTGGCCGCAAGAGCGCTTCAAGGTGAAATCGCTGATACAGCAAGCCACCACGAGAAGTCATCAAGGCAGCATCCGAGGTATCATTGTAATACTTGGGATGCACCTCAATGAGCCGAGCTTCCTCATCTGAAAGAACCTTACGGCCAGGAAAGAAACGCGCAGGTGTCGCCACATAAATGTGTGGAGCTCGGAAATAAGGTTGGGTTTGATTGGTATACAGATGTTGGCTGGGGCGTATCGAATCCGTATCACTGAAACGCATTTGCCCTTCTGCTTTCCAGTCGAGGAAATCAGTGGAGGAAGCACGCGCAATACTACGAATGCCATCGACTGATGAGCGGTAATAACAGAGGTATCGAGATTCATGCGGAGACCAAAAGGCTACATTTTGAGAATCCAGCACCCAACCCTCAGGGGAGAATACAGGCGATTCACTCAAGGCTTCCCATTCCAGTCCGTCCCGGGACCCAAAGGCCATCAAACCGGAAGAAGCAATCCCTGCCAATGCCTTGAACCGGAAACCCTTGGCAGAGGGATTTCGATCGAGAAAAGGCGAAAAGTTGTGACTGAACGGTGCCTTGTTGGACAAGATGATATTGTTCTCGGATCCATCGCTTGTTGAGTAGAGGCCTAAGGGGGGCTTGTTCCAATGAATGCCATCCCGAGACTCTGCAACACAGGTCACTTCGGCGACACTTCCGTCCTGTCCGGCCTTGGGCAGCCCGCGATAGTAAAAAAGAATGCGTTCGCTTTCCTGAACCATACTCCCATACCCACTGAAGGCGCCTTCCCATGGTTGATCAAAACGCATGACCTCGCCCCGATCCACAGGTGAGTGCAGGTGATAGCGAACATTTTCCATGGACTCACACAAGAAATCATCCACCATCAGTTCGAGTCGATCCCCAACATCAATGGCCTCGGCCATGGCAGCCAGAGGCCACAAAAAGATTAAGGCAAGCCCAAGTATCCAGTCCTGCTGTAAAGGGTGTAAAATGCGCATGGTAATGTCTCCTTTATCCTCCACTTACCCCATGATCACAAGCCCTGAATATCGATCACATGGCAGATCTAGAGGCAAGGTCCTCAGGGTCTTCCAGAGTCTGGCCAACGATCGGGAACAATCATCCAACGCTGGGCAAATTCATAGGCGTTGCTCACGGCTGGACAATAACACGTGGCCATGACCGCATGGACCCCACGGGCCATCTCTTCAGACACCTGGGCTACAAAAGTTTCATCATCCATCCCCTCAGATGGGCTGGCAGGACTCGAAAAATGCATCCAGAGAGGTTTGGAATGCACCACCCACTTGCGACTCTTACCGCCATAGGTGAGGAAGCGGCTCAATTCAGATAGACGCAACCATTGACCCTTGGAATGGTCGGGAGCCAGGCCCTCGGGAAAGCGCTTTGGTCGCTCTTGATCTGGACGGTAAAAAATCCATCCACGAGTCCATGACCCAACGTAATCTGGATCAGGCAAGTGGGCACCACGTCGAAGGAGTTGCTGATCGATCAGCTTACTGCGTTTCTTTTCAAACGAGTCTCTTGGATTAGGACCTATGTAATGATACTTCCCCAACTGCCTTTCATCCCCGAGACAAAGATAACATTTAAAGGCGCACTCGATCTGCATCCGGATTCCCCTTTCATGCTCGAGATAAAAATCAATCTCACCCTGCGTTCGACCATCGCGAAGCAATGGGATGTTTCGAACAATGCGTGAGATGGAGCGAAACCGCTGAAGAGAGAGTTCCACAAGGTCTTCAAAATAGCGACCTACGACAGGTGGATAGGCTTCTCGGTGTTTGGAGGTAAGTTGTTTGAGTGAAAACTCCATGGGAGGCCCACACCATTCCACAAGCTTCGCAAGAGTTCCCTCACCCTCCAGCAGCGACGGCATTCGATCCATCCAGGCCACATCATTGGACCATACGCAAGGAGAGATCACGCCATCCATTCCATGGTTCCTTCAAACACCTTCCAAACCTTTTGTGGCGTCCCCAAAGCGCTGAATATCCAGACCCATTTTTTGCATGAGCGAGAGGTAAAGTGAACAAGCCTTTCGTTCCTGCTTGGGAAGCTGGGAAACATCCACCACCGATCCCACGGGAAGATGTCTCTTGCCTCCTGCAAGGATCATGGGCATTTCATCTGCCTGATGCCGATCGCCATCAAAAAGATTGGAACAGAAGAGCAACATGCAATGGTCCAGAAGGGTGGAGTCGCCCTCGGGAAGACTCTTCATACGTTCGATGAGGTAAACTAGCTGCTGAACGTGGAATTGATTGGTCTTTAAATA
>MDSZ01271391.1_pt1 | contig 15165 bp, 7 predicted proteins | sample 811201 | NCBI WGS metagenome assembly MDSZ01 (sample SAMN05326647, study PRJNA326480) | marine metagenome | isolation source: seawater | place: Indian Ocean: North | collected 2010
ACCAACAGCACCAAAAAGCATTATACAGAGACCAAACTTAGTCGGTCTAAATATTTTCGTCACAGATCCTATAGATTCTAGCACGTGCCTGCAAGGCACCGGCGGTCCTGTTTCTAGCTACATTAATACAGATTTTGTTATGACATCAAATGCTTTAGCTTCTGCTAGTATGCTAAACGTATTAAATTTCCAACGTACAGGCCCATGGGGTTTTAATTCTTGGAAGCAGCTAAGACAAAACGATAATAAAATTCTCAAAAGACAGAGATCATTAAATCAAGTTGTTGTCAGTATGGGAACGGATACTCCAAGTGTATTTGAAATGCCGCCGGTATCTTTGCGAGGACGCACTGGAATTGTAAACTTTGACATGATTAATCCAGATACCGATCCAGCAGATTCAGCAGCAGCTTTTGCTCCGACGTATGCGATTAAATCTACTTTCACAAATGATACAATTTACTATAACACAACGGAAATGAATGATAAAATGCAAGTTTCATTGCTTGGTTTTACAACACCGTTTGAACAAACAATTGAAATCGCAAAGAATGACTATAGAACTAACTGGGTTACGTACTCTGAAAACATTTTCCCATCCCAAAGAAATGAGTTTTTATCTCGCTCTACGCAGCGTTTAGGCTACGACAATCGTTTTTGGCGCACTAGTCGTACTGATAGAAATACAGTCGGTTCTGAGTTTTCCAACAGCCTTGGTGTGTATTTTAATATAACAAGTGGAAGTCACTTATCTCAAAGCTGCTTTGCTCTTGATGCGCCGCTTGACTTTCTAACAAGAACTAGGGTTCCCGCTTTTGGAAATACAGCTTATGTTGTTCCTCGCAGACAAGCACACGTTTTAAGCAGCGGTTCAGCGGGCGAGTTACAAAATACTTATAGTTCTTACTTAAGTGGTGCTGGAACACAAGCCTACGGTGCCGGTGCAGTTGCAGAAAAGGCTGTAACGTTATTTCCTGGCGCTCTTTACGCAAGAAAACAACAAACAACAGTACCAACTTCTGTTGTTGGTTCCAGCGGTATGAGAATTCCCGAAACAGGCTCTGACGCTCGTAGAAATTCTCCGTTTAGAGTTGCTAGTCAAATTGCTATGTGGGGTACTGGTGAAGCTGTGTGGCAGGCTGGCGACCTAGCTGGGGTAGTTAGAAAGTCGTATCCTGCCACAACTGTTGAATCGGCTACTGCTGCTGGTGCTTTTTCTACAATCCCGTCCGAAATAAATCTTTTCCAAGCCACATCTAGCATGCCGTGGTACAATGGATACCCAGAGTTTAACGCTGATTTAAAATTAAAAACCAAAGGATTTAGCACAGTTCCTGAATTTATTTTAAGCAATAATTTACAAGATTATTTAGAGGTTGGTACCTTAAATAATGGCAAAACAAATACATTTCAAATTGTTGGTACGAACATTGATAGCTCTACATTAAGAAACTCAACTGCTTCATTCTATCTTGATTATTCAAATAGCGATTTCCTTCAAGAATTTTTGAAAATAAAACAAGAAACTCTAATGGGAGCCAAAGAGATAAAATTAATTTGTAGTGCAGCCGTTAAGTTTGTTCCGTATAAAGGTTTCTATCCAGCCGACAGAACTCTTCAAATAACTGAAAGATTCCGTAAAGATTATGGAGATGCACTAAGAGGTTCTTGTAAGGGTGGTACCGTAGGCGGTAGCTCTCTGCAGAAAACTGCAACCGGCGGTACGCTCTTACATGTCTCAGGCGGAATGGCCAAACCAATTATGCAAGCTATGTTTGCACCAGGCATTCTTTATAATTCTATTAAATCTGGAATGGCGGTTGATTGGCCAATTGTTGAAACACCAACAAAATTTATCAAGATTCCTTATGGCGATGCAAGCCACACTGATTACAAAAATGCATCCAACTGGGCGCTGACTATAAGAACCGGATCAATCGCGTACAGCACCAGCGACGATCAATCTTATGCGCTACAACACATGAACAGGAATAAAACCTTCTTTGACCAAAGGTTGCCATTTGAAACTATAATTTATCCTGAAAAGTACATTCGCGGAACTCAATTTTTTGATTTAGACAGTCATCCTTCAAGCTCGATGAACGATGTTACATCTTCTTGGGATGGCGCCGCGGGCGACGGATACTCTCGAATGGTCAGAAACTTTTTAGGAGAGGTTGCTAACTTTTATCTTAAAGATTCAGGGTATACAAAGCTTGAGTCGACACCAATTGCTGGGAACTTAGAATTTGCTGGCGACGAAGTTTACATGGCTAGATTAAAAATTTATCGCTCTATGAAAGGTGAGCGAGATTATAGCTTTGAAAGTGGTTCGTATAATTATTATCAAGCTAGCGGAAGCGCATTTACACGCTTCGGAGCCGCACAAGTTAAGCCAACAGTATCAAGCGATGTTGAAACAGGTGTAATCACATACATTACAGATAATTCTTATCCACTTCCACAAGATCCACAAAATGCTGATTATTATGAAAACTTTACAATGTACAGTAGGCCGTCAGCTTTTGGTCCCGACATTTCTGGTTTAAGTTGTGGGCATCAATTTTCTGCCTCTTATTACTCTTCAAGCGTTGGTGGCACAATTTATGATAGTTTTACTGGTCATAATCCCGCATACACACCACCATACTATGATGGTCAAGCTTGGGTAGACTTTATTTTCCGACCCAAAGCTAATGAAACATACAATCTTGCGAAAATTTTGTCACAAACAACGGCATCTTTTTTAAGATTTGACGCTGGCTATCTTAGTGGTACACTAAGAGGATCGTCCTCACTTGGCATTCACGGCGCGGATTCTGTTGCTGGTGCATCTGGCGAGAGAACTCCTTTGATTTTTACTAATAATGATTTAGTCAATCCAAGTGACAGCTCTGTTAGTGTCGGGGCTTCGACATATCCTTTATTTGCTATCTACAGCGGTGTTAACATTAACAAAAATTCTATGCAAGCCAGCGCAAGTTTTAATCTATTCGGCGTAGAAAGCGTAGAGCTAGTTGAAACAAACAAATTTAATCAAGTTACAACCATTAGAAACACAACAGAGGGACAAAAATGGGTTATACAACCGCAGTTTGAAACTCCAATGTTGAACTTCAACGATACCGGCGTTCGCCCGCTAACCAGTTCACAGCTCTCATTGCCGAATTATGGATCAGCTTCAGTGCCCAGAGGTATGTGGCATCAGTTTGGAATTATCGAGCCTGATACAAATAAGGGAATTTTTATGGAGATTGGAGACATTCCACAAAATTGGCTTGAATATAATCACCTTGTAAGAAACACAGGCAGTGTTTATAATAAATTTAGCACTGTTACGGGCCAGCATCTTGCTTCTAAGGTGCAATCATTAAGCGCATTGTTGGGCTTTGACAGCACTGGAAACAAAAAACGCTTGGGCGAAATTAAAGAGTCAATGAAAATTAAAGAAGCAGTTGTAGCTGTGCCTTACGTAATTAAATCAGATGAGCGCCCGACTGCAAGCGGCACCATTGAAAATTATACACGTAAAGAGTTTATTGAAATTCCGCAGTATAGATTCGAGTCAGCATTAGAAGAAACAGACGGCAGTGCAGCTGGCGACTCACTACTAAGCGCAGGAGAATCAATTCGTAGACAAATTACTTTAATGCAAGACTACATAATGCCGCCTGAATTTGATTTCATCAAAAATAGAGATTTAATGCCTGTTGCGATGTACATTTTTGAATTTGAGTTTGAGTTTGACCAAGATGATCTTAGCTACATGTGGCAAAACCTTGCTCCGAGATCTTATAAGAAATTTAGTTTTGATTACTCTGAAGTTGGGCATGAGTTGTTAACTACTGAATTATTGTCTGAAACAAATCTTGTTGACAATGAAGAGCTTCGTTGGATGGTTTTTAAAGTTAAACAAAAATCACAAGCTGATTATTATGATAAAATCACTACACAGGCCGGCCAAGTTCCGTTTACAATTGGTCAAGCTGGCTTGACTGAAGCAGGAACTGGGTACGATCTTTCTTACAACTGGCCTTATGACTATGTTTCAATGATTGAAAGAATCAAAATTGATGCAGAGATTCTGTACAGTAATGAAACTTATTCAGAACGTTTTATGACAGATACACCAAATACTTCTGGGTTATCGCAACAGCAGCTGACCACAGGTCCAGGCTATTCAACTGCAGAAGATTCACCTGCTGGTTTAGGTCTTGGATTAGTTGATTGGAGCACTGCTGCCGCAGTTCCTACTTCTACGACTCCTTCGGTAGTATCTGGAATGTTGGCGCCAATTTTGAATCAAGGCACAGGCTATGTACCTGGTCGTGTCTTCACTTCTGAAACTAGTAATACAATTAGCGGCGAAACAAGAATGGCGCCAGGAGTAAACTTAAGCAATGCAGCAAATCAAACTGCAACTAGCGCTACATCAACAGCGATTAATCAAGCATTGGTTGATCAAGTTACGGGAGATGGGGATTATTAAAAATGGCTAGATTTTTAAATAAAAAAGAAGAAGTTTATGATTTAAAATTAACATCGTATGGTCGCTATTTGTTATCAATAGGAAAGTTTAAACCACATTTTTATGCTTTTTTGGATGATAATGTAATTTATGATGGTGCTTACGCTGGGATAACTGAAGCGCAAGACGACATTCATGTAAGAATTAAAAACGATACACAATACATAGAAGGTCTTATTAAGTTTGAAGAAGCAGAAAGAGAGACCAACTTTATGGGAGACGGTACGATAAACTATTTTACTACTGACATAACGCCTACTATGGAGCGCCCTAATCCTGATACGTTAAGGGCTAGCGCGATTATTGGAGATGCCTATTTAGAGGGAGATACCAACATGGCTCCGGCCTGGAAGGCTGTATTGTTAAGTGGCATGGTCAGTTCTTCGTCTATCAATGATGTAAAAAATAATGAATTAATTCCACAAGTTAATGTAAATGTTAACTATTTTAAAGAAATTATAGATAGAGAGTTTGCCATACAACAAGAATACTTAAACGAAAACGTTAGGGATGCAGTTAACTTTACTAAAACATTTTCTGATGGTAAAATGATAAGATTGGTGCCGGATGATTTAATGCTGTATGTTGAAGAACTTAACACCGCACTTTTAACAAAAAACTTTGACTTAGAAGTTTTTGAATTAAAACTCAATGAAAATTCTTCAAGTGCAGGTATTTCGGATGGATTAATCAGAAAATCTTTTAATAAAACTTATGGAGCAATTGGTGGTGGTCTTATGGGTCCAGAATTTCAAAATTCTAGCCTTCTTAGAGGTTCTAGTGTAAACAGCGGCTACGTTACTTCTAGTATCGGATACTACTATGATGTTTTAAATTCAGAACTTGAACAAAAACCATACATGGATACCGGTAGCGTAGACTACTTTTTTGATGTTGTTTATGATTATCAAATTGATGAATTCTATCAAATTGGAAAGAGCACTGCATGTCAAGCAGCTGAATTGTTTAACAAAGATTCCTACTACATTGATCTAGATTTTGACTGCACCGAAGAGGTTGCAGATAACGTTTATCTTGACATTTATGGTAGAGCGACGGAGCCTGAAATATGCGATTAGATAACATAAGAAATTTATCTTTAACTTTTGGTAAAAAATTACCTACTCCTTACATTGATCAGGTTAAAATTTATAGCGACTACATGACTGTTAGGATCGCTATGTATTTTAGTTTTAAAGAAGCCGATGAAAAATCCTTTGAAAATTATTTTAATCTTATAAAGAAGTACATACAATCGGTACAGCTTTATTGCATTGTCGATGGCAGAGTACCAGAAGAAAATTATTCAACTTATCCAATTTATAACTTAGTTAATGATGGAAGAACGTATATTGCCAGCGCTATTCGTTCTAAACAAAATTCAATTCTAGAATTTAAAACTGGCGAAAAACAAACTTTATTAACAGATGTTGGCGATTTTGATTATGACATTTATTATGACCTTAGCAACGTGACAAATTTTGAGCTTTCATCATTTACTCTACCATCGGAGCCTGCAGCCACAATAGGTTCAAACTACATCTATAAAGTATCTGCAGAACAAGATTTAACTCTTTATGATGGCTCCGATGTCGAATCAAGAAACAAAATTTCATTAGAAGATTTTTCTAACAACAAATACGATTTAAATTTATTTTGTTTTGCTGCGCCCGAAAATTTAATTGATTGGTCTAATGTAAAAGATTTGTTTTGGGATACGACCGGTAGCATCGGTGATTATCAAGTTGGAAACGTAAAATACAGTGGAGATTTTAAAAGAGCCGCGTCTTCAATTTCTGATTTATCGCACCAAACAGTCTTTATTTCGGGATCTCTTCAAGCTTCCCAAACAGAGATTTATGTTGATTCAAAAGGTGCTAATTATGATGGAGACATAATTCAATCAATTGATGGAACGTATCACGGTTGGACAGACGAACAAAGACAAGGAATGGTTGAATCTTTCACCAATTTGGTTTACAGCTCGTCTAATCAAGAAGTTAATGAAGTTGCAAACGCTGTGTCTTATTTAGTATCGCAGTATGGCGAAGCAGTTGATTTTATGCCTAGGCTGTATTCATACTATAAAGTGTTTCCTGATAAAACGAATACTACGCCAAGAGGATCTTATTTTGAAACTGTATCAGGGCTCATGTTTAAAACTAATCGAAGAATTGAAGGAGCCAAAACACTTAGTAAGAAACTTGTTTATGAGCCAGCTGTTCTTGATCTTAGATCTGAAAAATTCATAAACGTAGACTTGCCTTTTGAATATGATTATGATCATCGGTCAGCAGGGCAGTTTGTTTATGTTAATAACGCTTTATTAATGCATAGAAATGGGTATTTTGAAGAATCGAATCGCCAAGGAACTACACAAGAATTTTCATCTACTGAGGATTATGATGTTTTCAATAGAGGGTTTGTCTTTTTTGATTTTGAAAAAGCTATTAAAACACAAACAAACATTTCTAAATATTTTGACGTTGCTAAATTAGACAATTATTTTGGAAAAGCTATGACTGCATCTAAATTTGTTTTAAAAAATGCAAACATGTCAAGATTTGGACGAATAACAGAATTAGAAGATTTCCAATCTGGAGATCTGCAAAGTGCAGTCTCAGATGATCTTAGCAGAGTTTTTGAATTAGAAACTACATTTAATACTGGGTCTGCTTTTGAGTTTGAGTCTATGGATGTATCATTAAACACTGATGTATTTTATACCTCCTACGAATTTACTGATTTCATCAATGAAAGTTCAAACTCTGAGGTACTTATGCCGTACTTAATTCCTAGAAACTTTCAGTTGGTATCGGAAGACTCTAAATTTTTAGATTACAGATTGTTATGTTACGATTTTTTTCATGTTTTAAGAAATAGCGGGCCAGCAACATCAGACATTAATCAAAACGATGTTTTAACGTTTAAATTTGAATATAGAGATTATACAAGAGAAGTTTATTATGCGCTTACATCATCTTATAAAGAATTTTTAGAGGGACCATTTACAAAGTATGTGGAAGTTGCCAATGAATTTTGTCACTATAATAACATAGATAATTATTTTAATGATTTTTTCGCAGAAGCAATGTTGGCAGAATACGAAAATGATCCGGTTAATGCACCATGGGTTAGCGCACCAGTTATTTATAATGTGCATTTAGATTTGTTGACCGATCAATGGAAAGGCAATACAGATACAATTTTAATTGAATCTAGAAACATTGCCGAAAACATAGGACCAAATGCTGGAACGTTAGAACAGCTTAATTCTTTTTACGAAAAAGTGCAATTGCTTTATACTTCTTTTTATGACGAAGGAGATGGTGTCATAGGCTCCGTTTCGAGAACGGAATTTTATGGAGACCCTGCAGTAAGTTTTCAAAATAATTTTACTCCCGCTGCTTCTTTTACTCCGCTTCCATACGTTGATTTTCTTAACTTAACGCCCGAAACAATTCGCTTGAGTGTTTTTAATCTTTGGTTGAGAATGTCGGTTTTTGATCAAGTGGAAAGAAACAATACTACCAACCAGATACCCTGGAAGAGTTACACAACTCAACCGTTTGGTGAGGATTCGTTAGCAGAAGAAAAAACCAAAGAAGCTTTATTATTTTATGCAGAAATTATTTACAAAACAGAATTTAGATCTAATGTGCAAGGTAATAGTTCTTATTATCCCGCACAAAAATATTTGACTGAAGGTGGTTTAGTTGGGATGGGAACCGAAGACGGTCGCGGCGGAATAGACAGAGATTGGAACGACTACTACGCCTTTGTTGCGTCCTTAGTCATACCGGCTTCGGATCCGCTTGGCACTAATTATGACGAATATCCTCCCGACATGGGTGAACACAGCCGAGAATGGGACGGCACTCTTGTAGATGCGATTCAAATGTTTGCAAGAATTGCGTGGCCAAATGATTCTTTTAATGTTTCTGCGACTAAAACAGCAGATGATTGGGGCGAAGAACCATCAGATCCAAAATCAATAGATACAATGCAGCTTTTAAAAGATAATGGTTATTACAGCTCATAATTACCACAGGAGATTTACAAATGCCAAGAAAAACATTTTCTAAAAATGAATTGAAAGATAAAAATGTTGCTAAAAGCTATGCTAAAAGCAAAAACATAAGAGAAATAAGCGGTTTTAAAGTAGCTAACGTTAATAGTCCCGAGTGCCATACACTGACAGTCGCGCAAAGTTTAGAAAAAGATGGCTACATGGCTGGACATAACTCCAAAGTGTCTTTAAGTCAAGTATCTACAGATGCGCTAGGAGCCCTTGGTTGTACATTATTAGAGGGCAGCGAGAATAGAACTAAAGCTCGATCTTTATTAAATAGAAACAAAACAAATGTTTCAAAAAATCCAAGCATTAGTGAGCCGCTAAGAGATGCATCGATCGAAAATCAAAAAACTACAGCCAGCGACAAGTTTAGCGATCCCAATGATCCGTTTTATGTTTTGGACGACAAGCGTTCAAATTCTGTAAAAGAACAAGATACCGTTGTAAAAGATTCAGAAAACAAAATGAGCACTAATAATGCAACCGACTTAGTATCTAAATTTTACTCATTAAACATAATTAATAATAATACACATACACTTAAGCAGTTTACACCGTAGGAATTTAAAATGAGTTATTTCGTTTCACCAGATTCGCTTAAATCCTTAAATATAGATGAAAATACCTTGGGTTCTGAAAACGTTGAAGCCGCTCAAGAACAAGTAGAAGATTACATGGAAATTCTAGTTGGCGATGGTACAATAGGCGTCCTGACAGGAATTGTAGACAATACTTATGATGAAACAGGATTTCTTTCAGATCCAACCTTTCAAGTAACTTATGATACCTATAATTTAGATTTATTGCCAGAAAATACTCTTGGTATCGTTATTGAAACATTTCCGTATACTCGCACGTTTGCATCTAATAATAACTACATTAGTAATTATTCTACTGTTAGTGATTTTTCAGAACCAAAAATAAGCAGAGAAAGTACGACTGAAAAAGTTTATAATGTTAATTATTCTACTGAAGAATTAGACGGCTTGCGCGATAGATTTTCAGGCCCCGCAGGTATTGCAACAGAGACTTATGTTAATGATGCAATAAATTCTTTAGTTCTTCAAGCTTATCAAGTGTCTGTTACTAAACAAACTATTTTTAAAAGCATGCCATCAACTAGAATTAATCCACGCAACATTTCATCACGCAGCTACCTACATAGACGTGCACAAATGAATACACAAAACACAGGCTCAGCTGAATTAGCAAATACTGGGATGATGACTAGTCCAACATCCCAAACAGGATATTAAATGAGTTCAACTCCCAACACAATAAAATCTACGTTCTATCCACTTGATGTTATGTCAGGGTCCGTCGATCGTTTCAGAGATACGTTTGGTGGATACTGGAAAATTGTACAACTTGATAATGACATCACTAGTGAATTTGTGCCGCTTGGTCCTGGCGATAGAGCCGCATCGTTAGACATTTTCTTTGACACTTATAGTCTTGCAGGACGCTCAGTTGAAGAAGTGCCATTTTTTAAATACATTGTCACCAATACTGACATAGCTACTACAGCTAGCGCTGATTTATTTTTTCCAAGTGTTAAGTTTCCAATCAGAATAATTGGAGACAGTAGTCAAATTTTAAACGATGATCATTGGCGCAGTATTGTTGCTGGAGGATCATTCGGGACATCTTCGTATTCTGGTATTATAAAGCGCGGTAATTATGTTAGTTCTATGTTTGTCAATGATAGGCCATACGATTTGTACGCTGCGAAAAAAATTGATTTTAATAATTACACTGCTTATGATTCTTATGAAATAACCTATGACTATAATTATTATTTACCTAAATACCAAAAACATCTTGCAAAAAATGACGTATCAGTTGCCCAAATTCCAAATTATTATCAGATGCTTTCGTATTATTTAGGCTACAAAGAGCAGATGAATGCAGATGTTGTAAGCTCCATAGATTATTATGGAACAAAAGCAGATCTGTGTGAGGCTTTATTTGATCCTGTTAATACGGCTTACATGCCAGAGTATGACATACAAAATAGTGATTTAGCATTTGCTGATGGTAGCTATACTACAAATCAATTTTTAGATAGAGTTGAGAACTTACACAACTACATCACATCTTCACTTGTTAATACTGTGCTATCTGCTAGCACAATAAACAATGTTGAAAGACAATCAAGTACATTAATTTTTAATTCACTTTCGCAAGATAGATTATTTTTTGAGGGCGGCGAGCAAAATTTGAAGCATTTTTCAATGCCGTTCATGTCAAAAATTTCAATGCCTACGCATGAGAGAAAACAATTAAACAATTACATTGCTGAAACTAATTCGGAAGATTTAATTTTGAGTCTTCTAAAGACCAGATTTATAGATACGCTACCTGATTTAAATAACGAAACTAATGTTACATTTAGAACTAATACTAATTGGGTGTCAGGCGCCCTTGATAATTCCGGCATTTTAACAGAATACGACAGATTTGAAAATCTTTCCTACAGAAATTGCAATTTAAATCAAATGCTGCGAGACGTTATTGAAGGCCCTCCGACCACAACCTTGAATAATTTTGACATTGTAGGAGGTCAAATACAAGCAGTCAACATAATGCAGAATGTTGATGATGATTATCGTTATTGTAATCGTGCGGCGGCCACTAATTTGTTGGGCAGAATTGATTACTTTTTTAAATATGATATTGATGGTGTCGCCTCCGATTATTATCACAATGTTGAGGATTTTTTAAACCTTGCAGGTAAAGAAAGCCACAGTGAAGTGTTGGCATACAGAATAGAAAAGAAAGCAATTACTAACATTCGCGAAATAGCTGCAGCAAGACCAATCCAACAGTTTTTACTTTGGAACTCTGATTCAATTCAAGATGGCTCTGATGACGGAAAATTAGTATTTTACGACTCTCAAGTAAAATACAATACACCTTATACTTATATTGTTTACGCATACATTGCAGTACAAGAATCAAATTATCGCTATAGTGATTTAGCCATTACTAGAACATTAGCAAGTTCAAGTGTAGATAGTAATTACTGTTTGCAGTTTAAGAGCGCGACCACCTCTGAATCAACCGAACAGCTATTAGTACCAGGCACTGATTTATTAGAAACAGATTATGCTACCAATCAAATTACAAGTGATTATAGATACCTTGCTGATTTTAATTTATCAATTGAGCCAACTATTAAAATTTATGAAGTGCCAATTGCTCAAAAAACTATTCACATAACTGATTATGTGCCGCCACAAATTGATGTAACACCTTATCAGCAAAAAGACAATTCACGAATTATTGGATTTTTAATACAACGTGAAGCGCCTTCGCATGCGCCTTATCCACCATCAATTCTTCTTGGAGAAGGTGCTGAAAGAACAAAATACCTAGAAAGCAATAACGTACACCGCAGTGAAAAATTACCTAAATTTTCAAGATCGCATCCAACGCTTGTACAAGTCTTTAGACGCACCCAAAAGCCAACAAAATACTCTGATTTTAAAAGAGGCGATTTGATTTTTGAAAAAAGTTTACAATTGCATGAATCAAAATTTAACGCTTCAAATTGTATTTATGAACAAAAAATCCCAACCAATACAAAATTCTATTACATGTTTAGATTTGTATCTCAAAACGGAATACCTGGCGCTACAAGTGCAGTCATTGAGGCAGAATTAATAAATGATGGTGGCTATAAATACGCAGTCTTCAACTCACATACGGAAAATGATCTAGCAATTGTTGACAACAAACAAAATTCTATACAATTTAAAAAATTATTACAATTTTTACCAAATGCAATTCATACTGAATTTGATGATACAGAGGTCAACTATGACAATCCAGCAGCCACTGAAATTGGCAATCTAACCGTAGGCCCAACTGACAATAGTTTGTGGGGCAAAATGTTCAAGGTAAGATTAACTTCGAAAAAAACAGGTAAAAAAATAGATTTTAATATTACATACAATTTGAAAGAAAGATAATTAATAAGAGTATAACTTATGGCATTTCAAGACAATTCTGGTACAATAATTTTAGATGCGGTGCTCACTGACGTGGGCAGACAAAAAATGGTTCAAGGAGATTTTAAGGTTTCCAAGTTCTTGTTAGGTGACGATGAACTAGATTATTCTTTAGTTAATGTTGATACTGACAATTACGATGGTGTACAGAATTCACCTTTATTCGAAGCGTTTGCAACCGAGGCTGGTGACATCAACTATGGATTAGTAAGCTACCCATCGAATGATGTATTATACATTCCAAAAATTAAAGTAAACACACTATTGACTGAATCAACTCGCTTACACTCTTCCGGCAGTGATCACTATTTTATTTCAGCAAACATTGAGACATCGAGAAAAATAAAAGAAATCACAAACAGTAATAAATTTTTTCTTGAAAACTATAATTTTTCCAATAACAAGCTTATAATTGAGGCAGGAATAGATAGGCAATCAGGAAATACGATTCCTAAAGATAAAAAGTCTCGACAAAGATACATTATAAATTTAGGCTTGTTAGACAAACATTTTGTTGTTTCATGTGATCGAAGATTTTTTGATAACTTATTAGCCTCAAGAGAACATAATACTTATTTTAATAATGATTCCGCTGGAAACATTTACTATAATTTTGAACCATTAAAGGAGCACAAGAAAAAATCTGTTGTAAGCATGCTAGATGAGTATGATTCATACATCGTAACCGCCACTGATAATCATGTGTACAATCATAAAGGCACCGGCATGGATACCCAGTACTCTGCCTTTGACGGCCCTAGATCTTCAATTTGTGCCTTAAACCTTAAACTAGTAGACGAGCTTACTGGCGACTCTACATCAACAATCACTGACGAGAGATTTACTATTTTTGGCCAAACCGATCAGCAAATACTTGGTGGGTCAAATAAGTTTGATGTAATAGATACTGTGATTTACATAGAGGGGGTCTCTACATCGTCCCGGTTACAGGTTCCAATCAAGATTTTAAGGTATTCAGGTACATAATAACTAAACTTTGTGGAAACAAATAAAATAATTACTATTTATAGGAGAGAGGAAAAATAAATGGCTTTTTTAGATAACTCAGGCGACATTATTTTAGACGCCGTGTTGACAGAAACTGGCAGAAAAAGAATGACTGAAGGTAACTTTAAGATTTCTAAATTTGCTTGTGGTGATGACGAAATCAACTACACTCAATACAACAAAAATCACCCTTCGGGGTCGGCATATTTTGATTTGGAAATCATGCAAACACCTGTGTTTGAAGCCATAACAGAAACAGCTGCAGCAATTAACTATGGCCTTTTGGCAATTACGCGTACTGATTTGCTTTATCTTCCGTCAATTGATACAAACAGTAAGCTTACAACTCAAGGCACAATGGCGAAAAGCGGAAGTGTTTTTGTAATTGCAGTTAATGCCGAAACTGCCACTAAAATTGAAGCAGAAACAAATTGGCCCAGCGCAGCTACAGTTATGAATGTTGGAGTCAGCACGCCAGGAATTATTTGGGAATCTGGTCTAAACACCACAGAATTAGACGCTACCGCTGCTAACCGCGCTGCAAACATTGTTAACGTTAATTCTTTAGATACATCTTTTACTGTGTCGGTAAACAGTCTTTTTATTAGCGATGTTATGCAGTTAACATCCGATTCTCAACTTTCAAATGATAGCACTAACTCGCCAACAGTTTCTTTTAACTTTATATCAATTGGATCATCGACGACAGCCAACAACTTGGATAATTATAATGAGTATACCAGCAGAGGCATTAGTGATTTAATTTACAAGCCAGACAGTGGCGGAAGCGATACTGACTTGTCGGCAATTTCTGGCCCTAGAGGGACTGCTGGCGGATTAAAAGTTAGCGTAGTTAGTGATTTAGCTTCTCAATCGACTGGAACAAGATCGGATCTTTGGTCTAACTATGGAAAGATTAATCAAATAATTTTTGGTGGCTCTAACAAGTACGATTACATCGATACAACTATCTATGTCCAAGGAGACTTTTCGAGTGCAACAGCGCAGATACCTGTTAGACTTATGAGATATGCCGGAACTTGATAATGGAGATTTTAAATGGCAGTTAACAATTACGAATCAATAGACACAAACACTGATGTCACAACTACAAGGACATTGCTTCACGAAGCAATTCCTCTTACTGGAACTATTGTCAGTGGTACTTATGGCACTTGGCCCGATGGTGGAAACATTAAGAACTACACCCACGGAATGTTTCAGTCGGTTTACGACTACCCATACCTAAGTTCTTCGGCAAACCACATCTTTGACCTCACCGTAGGTTACGATGAAAGCTCGGGTCTTTCTGGTTCGACTTCAGTTCAAAATAGCAAAAAAATTAATCTTTATAATCAATTTGCGCAAGTGTTGCTAGGCTACACTGGTTCGGCTAACACGGTAGAAATTTTTGAATCTGACTTAGACATTGGCGACAACAACAATCAGATGACAGAATGTATTTTTATCAACTTCTCTCGCCTTCTGCAAAAAGATCAAATCAAGCCTGGAAGCTTTAGCATGGTTGTTGGAACAGGATC
>MDSZ01018086.1_pt1 | contig 15162 bp, 16 predicted proteins | sample 811201 | NCBI WGS metagenome assembly MDSZ01 (sample SAMN05326647, study PRJNA326480) | marine metagenome | isolation source: seawater | place: Indian Ocean: North | collected 2010
CCTTCTAACTTTGTCATCAATTAGTTCTTGAGACACCTCTTTTTTTTCAATAGCCTCTTTAAGTTTTTCTCCCCAAGTATGCCCTGGCCCAGGCATTTCCATATCTAAACCACCTTTTGCATTTTCGATAGTTTCTAAAGCAGCCCCCCAATCACTAACAACGTATCCATCAAAACCCCATTCTTTTTTTAAGACTTTCACTAATAAATCTTCATTTGAACTACAGTAAATATTATTTAGTTTGTTATATGCTGACATTACAGACTTTGCTTTGGCTTTTTTTATGCCCATTTCAAATGGTAAAAGATAAACTTCTCTTAGAGTCCTTTCATCTAAGTTAGAACTTACTGTGTGTCTTTCAAATTCTGTGTCATTAGCAACAAAGTGCTTTAAGCAGGCTGAAACTCTTTTTGATTGAACACCTTTGACATATGCCACAGCAATTTCTGCAGTTAAGAAAGGATCTTCAGAAAAATTTTCAAAATGTCTTCCACCTAAAGGATGTCTATGAAGATTTATAGTTGGTCCAAGAAGAACGTCTACATCCTTATCTAAAGCTTCTTCGCCTAAAGCTGTGCCAATTTTTTTAATTAATTTTTTGTTCCATGTAGATCCCATCGAGATTGGGCAGGGGAAGCAAGCAGAACTTTTCCCAGAAGTAGAATCACCTCTTACACCATTGGGTCCATCGGACATTTTCATACTTGGAATTTTAAGCCTTGGTATTTTGTTGGAATACCATGAGTTGAAACCTGTTAATAGGGAAATTTTTTCTTCTAAGGTGAGTTCTTTTAATAATGTATTTATATCAGGCATGAGATTAGCTCGAATTAAATCTCTGTAAAACCTGAAGCCGTATCGTGATCTTTATTATCAAGAAATAAGTCAAGTTGAGCATTAAGATATTCTCTGTCATCTTTCTTTGAGAGGTCTAATTGCTTCTCATTTATAAGTGTTGTTTGAAGTATCACCCATTCATCCCATGCCTTTTTAGAAACTGAGTTGAAAAGTTCTTCGCCTTTTGGACCCGGATATGGAGGTCTAACCATTTTTGGCAAGTCTTCTTTAAATTTTCTGCAAAATACTACTTCACTCATATCTTATTTAATATTTCTCTTACAGGCTTTGGAACTCCCATATTAACTGAATCAGATATATTTACCCAATTATAAAGTTTTCTATTAATCGATAACCTGTCTTTGTTTTTAATAGTATAAATATTTAGAGATATTAAAAGTTTTTTATGCGAGAGATGATGCACAAAGCTAGGAAAATTTTTTTCCACTGGATCAAGGCTTTTGATCTTATCGAGTGATAAAAATCCTTTGTCAGGAAAAAGCCAAAGATTTTGCCATATTCCTGAATTTTTATTTCTTTTAAGAAGAACTTTAGTTTTTGTCTTAATTAAAACCCACTCTATTCTTTTTTCTTTTTTTTCTTTTTTATTTAGTTTTACAGGTATTTTGTTTTGAATATTTTTTTTCTTAGCGCAGCAGCCAGTAACTATCGGACATTTCGTACATTCAGGATTTTTCGGCTTACATATTGTGGCTCCAAGATCCATTAGACCTTGAGAATATTGCTTATATTTATTCCCCGGAAGTAGAATTTTAGCGAACTCTTTCAACGATTTCTCAGTCTTATACTTATTTATGGGCGATTTATTACCTGAGACCCTCAACAAAACTCTTTTTACATTTCCATCGAGAATCACTCCTGGTTTTTTAAATCCAAGTGAAAGTATTGCTCCAGCTGTAGAAAACCCTATCCCTGGAAGTAGCATTAAAGCTTCTAAGTTGTTTGGAAGAAAACAATCGAAATCTTTTTTTAAAATTATTGCAGTTTTATGAATGTTTCTTGCTCTAGAGTAATATCCAAGTCCCGACCAATGAGACAAGACATCATCCAAACTTGCTTCTGCCAAACTTTCGATGTCTGGAAATCTAGAAGTAAAATTTTCAAAATAGGGTATTACAGTTTTCACTTGAGTTTGTTGGAGCATAATTTCAGAAATCCAGACTTTATAGGGATCTTCAACTTGCCAAGGAAGATTTTTCCTACCGTTGATCTCATACCAAGATATAATTTTTTGAGAAAAACTATTCATAAACTTATTTTAAATCTTGTGCTCCGTTATAATAGCTTTTAATGAGAAAAATTGACTTAGAAAGAAACACCAAAGAAACTCAAATTACTCTATCTTTAAATTTGGATGGTAGTGGAAAAAGTGAGCATAAAATTGATTTACCTTTTTTTTCTCATATGCTCGAACAAGTTTCAAAACATGGTGATTTTGACATTAATTTATCTGCTTCAGGTGACCTTGAAGTAGACGCGCACCACACAGTAGAAGACGTAGGAATTTGCATGGGAGACGCTTTCAATAGGGCATTAGGTGAGAAAAAAGGGATTAAAAGATTTGGCTCAGCCTACGCTCCTTTAGATGAAGCTCTATCTAGAGTAGTTGTGGATTTTTCAGGCAGACCTGGTTTAAGTTGGAACGTAGAATTTACTAAAGATACTATAAATGATTTTGATTTGCAGTTGCTTAGAGAATTTTTCCAAGGGTTTACGAATAAAGCTCTTGCTACAATTCATATTGATAATTTAAAAGGTATTAATGCTCATCATCAAGCTGAAACAATTTTTAAAGCTTTTGCTTTGGCGCTAAAACAAGCATGTGCTCTTGATGAAGCTAAAATTGATCAGATTCCGTCTACCAAAGGCTCCCTTTAGGAGGATTGTTCATTATGCAAATTGGTATCATAGATTATGGTGCGAGTAATATTTACTCGGTTTTAAGAGCGATTAGTTTTCTTGGAGCTAAGACAAAAATAGTCACTAATTCAGAAGAGTTGAAATCTGTTGATAAGATAATTCTTCCAGGCCAAGGATCAATGGGTTCTTGTATAGAGAACTTGAAAAAAAATGATCTGTTTGAAAATTTAAAAAAATCATTGTCCGAAAGACCTTACTTAGGAATTTGTTTAGGCTTACAAGTTTTATTTTCTATGAGTGAGGAATCCCCTAATGATCAGGGATTAAATATTTTTCCTGAAAAAGTAGAGCGATTTGTTAAAAAAGAAAATTTAAAAATTCCTCATATGGGCTGGAATCAAGTTGAATTCAAAAAAGACCACTTTATAAATAAGAATATTCCAAATTCAAGTAACTTCTACTTTGTGCACTCTTTTGCTTCAAAAAAACTTATTAAAAAAAATATTTTTGCTCAAACAGATCATGGAGAAATTTTTAATTCTGCGGTTCTTCATGACAATATAGTTGGCGTCCAGTTTCACCCTGAAAAAAGTGGTGACATAGGACTGAAATTTTTAAAAAACTTTATTGAATGGAAGATATGATTCCTATTCCTGCAATAGATATTCAAAATGGAAAATGTGTAAGGTTGCAGAAGGGAGATCTTGAATCAACAAAAATTTATTTTGAAGATCCTACAGCAGCAGCTGAACATTGGGTAAAACTAGGAGCAAAGAGAATTCATCTAGTAGATCTAGATGGAGCGTATGAAGGTAAGTCTTCTAATTTTCCAATAATAGAAAAAATTAAAAAAACTTTTCCCGATATTCTTTTTCAATTGGGTGGGGGCATAAGAAATCTTGAGACCTTGAAGAATTATGAAAATTTGGGCATCGACTATTTCATCTTGGGTAGTGTTGCAATTATTGACAAAGATTTTTTTTCAAACGCTTGCGAAGTTTATTCTGAAAAGATTATTCTAGGATTAGATGCAAAGGAAGGCTTTGTAGCAACTGAGGCTTGGACAAAAACTTCAAACGTTTTAGCAACTGATTTAGTTGAAGAATTCAAAGAATTACCTATTTTTCAGATTATTTATACAGACATAGATAAAGACGGCATGATGATGGGTCCAAACATCGAAGAAACAAAAAAATTAGCTGAAGTATCAAGATTCCCAGTTATTGCATCAGGTGGAATAAGCAGATTAGAAGATTTAGAAAAACTATCTCTAATAAAAAATATTTATGGCGCTATTTGTGGAAAAGCTTTGTATGAAGGCTCAATTAATCTTAAAGAAATTCTAGAGAGGTTTAATAGCTAATGGCACTCACAGCTAGAATTATTCCTTGTCTAGATGTAAGAGGTGGACGAGTTGTTAAAGGCATTAATTTTGAGAATATTGTCGATGCTGGTGATCCAGCAGAGGTTGCAAAAAGGTATGATCTTGAAGGTGCTGATGAGATATGTATGTTAGATATAGACGCTTCCTATCAAGAGAGGTCTACTACTCTGGCAACAGTTGAAGCAATAGCAAATCAAGTTTTTATCCCATTCACAGTAGGCGGCGGTATAAAAAAAATTCAAGACATTGAGGTCTTACTTAAATCTGGAGCGGATAAAGTTTCTATTAATACTTCTGCAATTTTGGAGCCTAAATTAATAGAAGATGCTTCTAAAGAATTCGGTTCCCAATGTATTGTTGTTGCAATAGATGCAAAAAAGGAAGGAGATTTGTGGTCAGTTTTTACTCATGGTGGAAAAAATAAAACTCAACTCAACGCTATTGATTGGGCAAAAAAAGTTGAAGATCTAGGAGCAGGTGAAATTCTTATGACTTCTATGGATAAAGATGGAACAAAAAGTGGCTATGATAATGATTTAAATCAAAAACTTGCAAGCGAGTTGAAAATTCCTTTAATAGCATCTGGAGGAGCAGGTGCTCTTGAACATTTAGTGGACGCCATTAAAGTTGGGAAAGCTGATGCTATTTTGGCGGCAAGTATTTTCCATTACAAAGAAATTTCAATTGAAAAAGTAAAAGAAGTACTTTTGATGAATAATATATTAGTAAGGTCAAAAATCTAATTTCTCGTACTTTTCCTCAATTAAAGAATAAACAATTGGTTCACCAGTTGCGATTTCTAGTTTAACTATGTCATTAGAAGAAATATTCTCTATGTTTTTTATTAAAGCTCTTAAAGAATTTCCATGAGCTGTAATTAAAATATTCTTTTTTTTATCTAACTCTGGTTTTATTTTTTTTTCAAAGTACGGCAAAACTCTATTTAAAGTATCTTTTAAACTCTCTCCTCCCGGAGGAGGAACATCATAGGATCTACGCCAAATATGTACTTGTTCTTCTCCCCATTCTTTTCTCGCCTCATCTTTATTTAAGCCTGATAGATCTCCATAGTCTCTTTCATTAAGAGCAACATTACTAAAAGTTAGAATTTCTTGATTTATTTCCTCTTGAATAATTTCTCCTGTGTTTTGAGCTCTTATTAATTCAGAAGTGAAATGTAAATCAAAATCTATTCTGAGAGATTTTATTTTTATTCCAGCTTTTTTAGCTTCCTGCTTTCCAAGCTCAGTTAGAGGCGGATTTTTCCAGCCAGTAAAAAGGTTTTTTTCATTCCATTCACTTTGACCATGTCTTACAAGTACTAAATAATTATTTTTATCTCTAGTCATAGTTAATATTTTTAAATACGTTATGATACTCCTCTAATGCCTTATTTCTTTGAATTTTTATTAACAAATTGGTTTTTAGTTCTTCCTTTAGTGGTTGCTATTTCCTTGTTTTTCTATTCTGAAAATTCAAGTAAAGCCACAAAATTAGACCCTCAAGAAGTAATTTTCCAACTTAATAATAATAATGCTTTGTTGTTAGACTTAAGAAATGAAAAAGAATTTTCAAAAGGAAAAATAAGTCAAGCAATTTACATTGGGCCAAATATTGAAAATTGTAAGAAGGAAATTGACAAAATATCTGATAGACCAGTGATACTTTTTTGTCAAAATGGAGCTAAGTCAGATGAATTTTCGAAAGAGTTAAAAAAATCTGAAATAAAAGTATTTATTTTAAAAGGCGGCATAAATACTTGGGTTGCAGACGGACTTCCTTTACTAGATTAATATTAATTTATATGACACATCCATTATCTGCACTTTCAGCTGAAGAAATCGAGAAAGCTGTAAACATTTTTAAAAAAGATAATAGAACAGATGATAATTCAAAATTCAGTTATATTAATTTGTTGGAACCCTCCAAAGAATTTGTCACAAATTATAAACCTGGAGATGCATTTGATAGAGTACTCAAGATCGTTGGAATTGATTCTCAGTGTTTAGGTTTTGAGACGAAGATTAATTTGACTCAGCAAAAAGTTGAAGATCATGAACATCTTACTTTATCTGCCCAACCAACATATAACGAAACTGAAATCTTATCAGCAATTATGTTGGTACTAGAAAATAAAGATTACGTAGATGCTTTAAAAAAAAGAGACATACATGACTTGAATTTAGTTCAAATTGATCCTTGGCCAGGTGGGGGATTGGTTAACAAACATATTAAGCCTGGGCATCGCGCTTTAAAAGCGATCTCATTTCTTAAGGAAAATCCTGACGATAATGCATACGCGAGACCTATAACCGGTTTAATAGCGCACGTTGATCTTACAGAGATGAAAGTAGTTGAAATTGAGGATCAAGGTATAACAAAAATTCCAAAAGCAGGCGCAAGATATGATGAAGGTTCTCAAGAATTTTTGAGAACAAAGCCTAAAGAAATAAATATTACTCAACCTGATGGAATAGGATTTGAAGTAAAAGATAATTTTATCTCTTGGGAGGGCTGGAATCTCAGAGTTTCTATAGATCCGATTTCTGGCCTTGTACTTCACAATGTTTCCTGCCTAGACAGACCAATTTTATACAAAGCTGCAATGTCTGACATGGTAGTTCCTTATGGATCTTCAGACCCTATGCACTCTTGGAAAGCCGTTCACGATGGAACAGAGTATGCTTTTGGCTCTCTTGCCAATTCATTAAAATTAGGTTGCGACTGCCTTGGTGAAATTTTTTATATAGACTCGAATCAACTTGCTTCTGACGGCACAGTTAAGACCATCGAAAATGCTATTTGTTTGCATGAAGAAGATTTTGGTATTCAATGGAAACATTCACATATCTTTGGGGAGGGTTTTAGTGAGGCTAGAAGATCTAGACGTTTAGTAATAAGTTCTTTTTCAACTGTCGGTAATTACGATTATGGAGTTTTTTGGTATTTATATTTAGATGGAACTATTCAACTTGAAATGAAGCTTACAGGAATTGTTGGAGTAAGTGCATTCAACGAGAAAGTTCATAACGATACCCAAGACATGAAGCTTACAGAAGAAATAGTTTCTCCAATCCACCAACATTTATTTAATGTCAGGCTCGATTGGTTTCTAGATGGCGGAGAAAATCAACTCTTTGAAACAAATGTTGAATCGATTTCAAACGATTTTGAAAATTCAACAGAGCTACAATTTAAAGCAATTTCAAAACATTTGAAAAATGAGAGTGAGGCAAAGAGAAATATAGAACCAAGTTCAAGTAGAACTTGGAAAGTAGTCAATAAAAAAGTAAAGAATAAAATAGGAAACCCTACCTCTTATAAAATTTTGTTAGGTAATAGTCCCACTTTGATGTCAGGACCAAATTCTATAGTTGGCAAAAGGGCGTCCTTCGCTCAATATAATCTTTGGGCAACGCCTTATTTAGTTGAAGAAATGTATGCTTCAGGAACTCATACTGTTATGCATAATGGAGAAGGAGGGCTAGCTGAGCTTACTTCGAAAAATAGAGACATAAGTGAATGCGACTTGGTAACTTGGTTGACTTTCGGAGTTACCCATATTCCAAGACCAGAGGATTGGCCGGTTATGCCAGTTGAATATTGTGGGTTTCATCTTATTCCTACTGGATTTTTTGATAAAAATCCTACTATAAATCTTCCTTCAGATTGCAACTCAAATAGCAAATCTAATAAAAAATAAGTTTTTTTGAATTCTTAGAATCAAAAATCAAGTTCCTGCATTTTTCTAGCAAGAGTATTTCTACCCCAACCTAAAAGTTTTGCAGCTTCACTTTTTTTACCCTTAGAAGCTTTTAAAGCGACTTTGATAAGGGTTTTTTCAAACATGGGAACGGTAGAGTTGAGAATATGATCCTCACCATTTAATAACTCCTTCGAAGCCCATGTTTCCAGCATATCGTTCCAGGTTAAGTCAGGTCCTTTCTTTTGAATAATTAAATCATTAGGTAAGTCAGCAATGACAATTTCTTGAGCTGAAGAAAGTACCGTTAAAGAGTGACATAAATTTTGGAGTTGCAACACGTTACCAGGCCAAATTAGATTTCTAAACAGTTCTTCAACTTCAGTAGATAAAATCTTTGGTTCGGAATTTAATTCTTCACTGTATTTATTAAGAAAATAGTTTGCTAATAAAGGAATGTCTTCTTTTCTTTCTCTCAAAGGAGGCAAAGCAATTCTGATTACATTCAAGCGATGAAATAGATCTTCTCTAAAAGCTCCAGATTTTACTTTGTCATTCAAGTTTTGATTTGTTGCCGCAATAATTCTTACGTCAACTTTTACAGGATCAGTGCCACCTATTCTGTAAAATTCACCTGAAGACAATACTCTTAAAATTCTTGTTTGAGTTTCAAATGGCATATCTCCTATTTCATCTAAAAAAAGTGTACCTTCATGAGCCTGTTCAAATCTTCCTAGTTTTTTTTGTGATGCTCCTGTAAAAGCTCCTTTTTCATATCCAAACAACTCCGATTCTAATAATTCAATTGGTATGTCAGCCATATTTAAAGAAATTAATTTTTTATTTTGTCTATCAGAATGTTCGTAAATCGCTCTAGCAACTAATTCTTTGCCTGTTCCTGACTCTCCATATAAAAGCACTGTGCTACTTGAATGAGATAGTTTGCCTATTGAGTTGAACAAATCTTGCATTACATTTGACTTCCCGATGAGTTTGCCCCCCTTAATATCTATTTCCTCGCTAGAAATAGATTTTTTTTGATTCTTTTTTTGCTCGCTTAATGCTTTGGTAATTTTGTCTATTGCACCATTTAGATCAAAGGGTTTTGCTATGTAGTCCCACGCACCATTTTCAAAGGCTTCTACAGTAGTATCCAAGTCCGAATGAGCTGTCATCATAATTACTGGAATATTAGGATAATCATTTTTAAAAGTATCTAAGAGATCCATACCGTCTCTTCCTGGCATTTTAAGATCAGTTAAAAGTACGTGAGGTTTCTCTATGTCCAAGTGATTCACAACTTCATTTCCGTCTTCAAAAACATTTACATGAAAACCAGCATCTAAAAGACCTTTTTCGAGTATAAATCTTATAGACTCATCATCATCTGCAATCCAAACTTTTTTTGGTCTAGGCATTTAATTCCTCCTTTAAAAATCTTGAATTATCTTCAATTGGCAAAATCACAGAAAAGGTCGTTCCTTTTGAGTTACTTACACAATCTATTTCACCTTTGTGCTGATTAATTATCCCTCTGGCGATTGCTAAACCAAGACCAGACGTAATTTCTTTTGTAGACACTAATGGAAAAAAAATTGAGTCTATTAAATCATCTGGTATTCCAGGACCATTATCTGAAATCTCTATCAAGCATGCAGATTTATAATATGATTTATTCAAGAAAGTTTCATACATAATTCTTGTTCTTAGAATTAGCTTATTGCCCTTTTTACTTGCGTCGATTGCCTCTACAGAATTCCTAGCCAAGTTGTAGAAAACTTGACCTAAAAGGTTATCGTCAACATTAAGTAAAGGAATACTGGGGTCATAATCCCTTTCTACAGAAATTTCTGCAAGATTCAACGAATCAACAAAGTTGGGTATTTTTTCAAGTATGCTATGAACATTAAAAGGTTTGGGATTAAGTTGAAAATTCTTTTTTGAAACTTGATCTATAATTTTAGCTATTCTGTCCGTTTCCTTTAGAATTATATTTAAGAATTCTTGATTTTCAGGATCATCTACTTTATTCATTAACAATTGCGCCGATCCTTTAATTCCACTTAAGGGATTTTTTATTTCATGGGCCAACACTTTTGAAAAAGCATTAGTTATTACATCTCCTTTAAATCTTCGCTCCCTTTTTGATTCAATAGATGTCTTATCTGCACTAAAGAATTCAAAAACAATAAATTCATCTCCTTTATCATCTTCGAAATAAGTAGCTAAGAAAGAAGTTTTCTTTTTTAGATTATTCTTTAAAAATAAAGTAGTTATATGCCTTTTCAGATGGCTCTTATTTTCAAATAATTCTTTAAGCTCTAAATCATTTTTGGGTTTTTCAGAAAAAATTTCAGACAGATCTTTATTTTCAGCTTTTTCAAAAGATGTATTTAAAAAATCTTCAGCAGCCTTATTTAGATATATGACTTGAAGTTTTTTATTAGCTATCAAAATTTTTGAAGAAAGGAAATCTAAGGCTAAGTTCGAGAAAGATTTTGATTTATTTGTCATACCAAACAAGTTGTAAAAACTGTTTTTTAAAAACAGTTAAGATTTTAAAAAGCCTACCTAGTTTTGCAAAAGATCTTCTCATCGTAAATTTTGTCCGATTTAAAACAGTTCTTCTGTCTTGTGACAGAAGAACTGTTTTAAATACTTTCAGTTTTACTTTGTTAAAGTCCCAACTATATGAGATAGAATTTTATAGGGGTCAGCATTTGAAGCAGGTCTTCTGTCTTCCAAATAACCATTCCAGTCGTGTTCTACGGTATAAACCGGAATTCTAATACTAGCTCCTCTATCACTGACTCCATAAGAGAATTCAGTAATTTTTTGAGTTTCATGAAGACCTGTTAACCTCATATCGTTATCAGAACCGTAAGAGGCTATTCCATCAGCATGGACTTTACCTAATTTTTCGCACATTGATTCAAATAATTCTTTCGAACCCTTAGTTCTCATTTCTTCGTTTGAAAAATTAGAATGCATTCCTGATCCATTCCAATCACCTGTTTTTGGCTTAGGGTGAATATTTACACCAACGCCAAATTCTTCAGCAATCTTAAAAAGTAGATATCTACTTACCCACAAATCATCTGCAGCTTTTATACCTTTACCAAAGCATTGATATTCCCATTGACCTAAAGCTACCTCTGCATTTGTTCCAGTTAGAGTAATTCCGAGATCTAAGCAAGCTTCAAGATGAGCATCAGAAATTTCTCTTCCGACCACGTTACCGGCGCCAACTCCACAATAGTATTCTCCTTGTTCTCTCGGAGTTCCATCTTCCCAACCTAAAGGCTCACCAGATTTTGGATCTGTAAAGAAAAACTCTTGTTCGAAACCGAACCACCACTCATCTGTAACCACTTCTGCGGCCGCAGCTCTAAAATTTGTAGGATGAGTTGTATGATCAGCTGATTGAACCTGTGTCATAACTAAATCATGTCCATGAGGATTAGAATAAGTTTGTACTGGAAGTAACAAACAGTCTGAGCTACCACCTTCAGCCTGAAGGGTGGATGAACCATCAAATGACCAATCTGGCGGGGTATCATCTTCAGTAGCTTTAACTTTGCTACGCATATTAGCTTCTGGTTCGTAGCCGTCTAACCAGATATATTCATAAGTTTTAAAATCTGACATTATGTCTCCTAAATTTATTTGTCGATTTATAATAATATCAAACAGAGTGGTAAATTCTAGTGCATTTTTTGCTCTTTTTAAATACAATAATTGCACTATTATAGATCAATTGATCATAAAATCGTATATTAAATTCAAATATCTTTCAAAACTCTCGAATTGATGAGTACCATTTTTTTCAATAATTACTAATGACTTTCTAAAATAATTTATTGTTAATTTTTGATCGAGTACTTCATCACCTAGCTGAACCAAACAAAAATGGTTCATCGGAAAATTTAAATTATTAAATTTAAGATCTAATAATTCTTGATAATTAGATTCTGTAAATTTATATTTTTCTTTAGTTTGATAATTTGTGTGTTCGCCAATAATATCCTCCATAAACCCAAGATGTTCTGGAACAACGGGATTGATCAACACATTTTTTAAACCGTAAATATTTCCTAAATAGGAGGAATATAATCCACCAAGGGAACTTCCGATGATTGATATTTCTTTATTTTCTTTTTCAATTATTTCGCTTAAAAGATTTATGGAATCTTTAGGAGAAATTGGAAGGTTTGGAACTATTAAATTTTTCTTATCTTGATTTGATAAAAATTTTTTAAATATTTTTGCTTTGGTAGACTCCGGTGAGCTATTAAAGCCATGAAGGTATAAAAGTTTCAACTGATTGACCTTCCTCTACGCATAAATTTAAAAAATCTTTTGTGAATGTATTCCATTGCAATCTTTCATCTTTTAAAAAACCAAATTTAAAACTTGTCTGAAAGATTTCTAATAAGCTCACATGGAAATTTTGAAATCTTGTTACTTCCACTAGCTTAGCCTCATGATAAATTCTCAAGTTTAATTTGAGAGTTTTTTCATTAATAGGAGATTTCATTAAAACTTCCAGATTTGAAGTATAGTCTGACATTTTTTTTAATTTAAATTTAACTTCAGAGGTATTTTTATTTTGATCGTTTACTACTGGAAGATTAAAAACAAAGTTTTTATCTTTCTTGATGTTAGGAATTAGTTTGGTAAGTAATAAAAAATTCGTAGCTTGAAGAAATTGAAGCTCTTTTAATTTTCTGTATTCCGTTTGGTACATTTTAAACATTCTATTTAAATTCCTTAAAAAGTAACTACCTTTAAAATTTTCATTATTTCAATATATCTAAAATTTAATTACTTTAGTCTAATGCTTAACTTACTTTTTTTTCAAATCAGTCATAAGATGCCCATAGCACATTAGCAACAGTTGATCTATAAGGCTTCCAAATTTCGCTAAGGTTTCTCATTTCTTCTTCAGAAGGCCTGACATCAAAGCGCTTTATTTTTTTTACTGCCATTTGAAGACCAAGATCTTTCACGGGCCATATATCAGGCCTATCCAAAGATGCAAGCATGTAGCATTCTGCTGTCCATTCTCCTATCCCTTTGATTTTTATAAGATTTTCTTTTAATAATTCATCATCCATTTTATGTAATTTATAAAAATTAATTTCCTTATTTTTTATTGATTCGGCAAGTATGCGGCAGTAAGAAATTTTTTGTCTGCTCAATCCAGTTTCTTTTAGAATCTTGTCAGATAGTTTCAAAAATTCTTCAGGGCTAAACCTATTCAATTTCTTTTTAATTCTCAAAAAAATTGCTTTTGCTGAAGCAACAGATAATTGTTGTTCTGTGATGAGTCTTATGAGTCCTTCAAAACCTTTAGGACGTTTAAATTTTCTGAAGTTGCAGTTTTCAAGGAATAGCATCTCTAAATCTTTATCTTTTTCTATTAAATAAAAAATCTCTTTTTTTAATTGATGAGATTTAAGATGTTTTAAACGGGAGTAATTTTTTTGCATCTTCAAGGTAATAATTAATATGACGTTCTTCTTTATTTACAAAATCTTCAATAGCCTCCCTAAATCTTTCGTCGGCAATCCAGTGAGCAGAATAAGTTTCTGTGGGGGAAAATCCTCTTTTAATTTTATGTTCCCCTTGTACACCAGGATCAAATTTTTGTAGTTTATTTTTTATACAATAATCTATTCCTTGGTAGTAGCAACATTCAAAGTGAAGACAATCAAACTCTTCAATGCAACCCCAATACCTGCCGTATAGATTTTTGTTGTCTCTAAAAAAAAGAGAACCTCCAACCATTTCATCTGTACTTTTCTTTTTTGCAAAAACTATAACCAAGTTTTTAAATAGAGTTGGTGGGAAGTTTAAAAAAAATTGTTTAGTAAGATAACCAGAAAAACCACTTCGCTTGATATTTGTGGATAAATAAAATTTATAAAATTTATTTAATAAATCATAACTTAGGTTCTCTCCAGAAAACGTCTCTAATATCAAATCTTGTTTTTTTATCTTGTCTCTTTCTTTTTTAACATTTTTTCTATGTCTTGCTCTAAATGAACTTATATAGTCTTCAAAACTTTCAAAATTTTTGTTGAACCAAATAAATTGCGCATTCTTTCTGATACTCAAATTTGAATCATCATAAAAATCAACTTCTTCTTCCATAGGAAACAAAATATGCCATGAGGAAATATTATTTTTAGCAGCAATGTTTTTTACTCCTTCTTTAATCATCTCAAATAGTTCTTTTTTATTTTCTCCCTCTTTAATTAAAAATCTTGGGCCAGAAGCTGGAGTATGAGGGATCGAGCTTACTAATTTTGGATAGTAATCTAAACCGTGTTGATAAAAAGCATTAGCCCAGGAATGATCAAATACAAATTCTCCTTGGGAATGGCTCTTTAAGTAAAGGGGCATAGCGGCGAGAAGAGAATTATCCTTGGATACTGTAATATGAAGCGGAATCCAGCCTGTTTTAGCTCCTACGCAGTTAGTGTTTTCTAGCAATTGAAGAAAATCATGCTTCAAAAATGGATAATTTATGTCATTAAGGAGTGAATTCCACTCGTTTTTAGAAATCTCTTCAATTGAATTATGAAAACCTATTTTCATTAAATTAGAGCGTCGACAAAAAAAGATAAAAACATAAATAAGCCTAAATTATTATTTTTTCTAAAAAAATTAAAACTGGAATTGGGGCTAGTGAAATCAGTCTTAAAAAAAATAAAAAAGAAGAAAATTATAGTAACAAAAAAGAGTAAAAAAAATGAATTACTATCAGTATTTAACAAACCTATATAACCAAAAAGTAATAATCCTATTAGACCAAAAATAAGAATAGAAGACTTTTCGAAACCCTCAAAAAAAATAGCAGCGCTACCAATACCTAGAATCTTATCGTCTTTTCTATCTGAAATAGCATAAGAAGTATCATAGGATAAAATCCAAAAAAAATTGGCTAGCATTAAAACCAGACATTCAATGGTTACAGAATTTAAGGTTGCAGCAAAAGCTATTGGAATGCCCCCAGAGAAAGTTATCCCTAAAATTAACTGGGGAAGATTTAAAAACCTTTTTGAAAAAGGATATAGAACAATCAAGAACATAAAAACCAAAGAGACATATAAAGATAATACGTTGAGCTGCGATAAAAGAACGAGAGCCAAACTAATTAAAAAAAAAGTTAAAAGCAGGGCTTCTTTTGACGAAACTTTTCCGGCAGCAATAGGCCTGGATACTGTTCTTTGCACTTTTGCATCAATATCTTTATCAATTAAGTCATTAATTACACAACCAGCTGATCTCATCACCAACGCTCCTAAGCTAAAGATGACGAAAAGTCGCAAATTTACATCACCACTGGAAG
>MDSZ01035744.1_pt1 | contig 15159 bp, 19 predicted proteins | sample 811201 | NCBI WGS metagenome assembly MDSZ01 (sample SAMN05326647, study PRJNA326480) | marine metagenome | isolation source: seawater | place: Indian Ocean: North | collected 2010
AAAAGCTGTTAATGCTGCTTTTGTAACTAATCCATGATCGACATTAAGGTCGTCTATATAATGAGTGAAAATTAAATCATAATGATCGTCTGTATTTTCTTCAATGAACTTACATAAATCTAACAATGGAATTGAATCCATTGCATTGTCAGGAAAATTACCTGATGTATATTTTTTAATACCTAAAATATTTGATACAGCTTGTAATTTAGGATTTCGATCACTTTCATTATTATTTCTACTTCCAACGCCATCTGTAAATGTAATCACTTCTATATCACAACCTAATGAAGATAATTTATGTATTGTTGCACCACAGCCTAATGTTTCATCATCTGGATGAGCTGCTAATACCAATACCTTTTTATTTTTTAGATATTCTAACATCTGATATTATAACTTCATTTTCTAATTTAGCTCTACTAAATTCTAATTTGTAATCGCCAATTGTAATATAACTCATAGGATATCCTTGTGCATCCATCATTCGTATTTGATTATAAATATAATGAATATCTTTCGTATTATCAAATTCTATAGGCTGTTTTTTTCTTCGTTTATATACATTAGTTGACTTTGTTGTATTTGGTATTGGCTCAAGGTTTTCAATAACACATTTACTTATAAGTTTAGCAGCTACGTCTGATATCGATAACCATATATCAGATAAATTGCCTTGTAAAGATACATGTTCTTTACAATATATGTCTCCGGAATCAACTTCTTCTTCCATTGTTAATAGATTTACATCACTAATAGAAACGCCTTCTATAATCTGGTTTTGAATAGGACTACCGCCCCTATATTTAGGAAGAATACCAGTATGAATAACTACACACTTATACTTTTCATATATTGATTTATCTACTATATGTGACCAATGAAAAAAGAATATCCAATCTGGATCTAAAGTTTCTAACAAATCTTCATAAATACCTGTATGCCATCTTACATCAAAAAATCCACGCTGAGTATCTAATTCAAGTTCATTGACTAATTTTCTAGTCCATTCTGTATTTTTCGATATGATTACTATTTTTTGCATATAAACTCGTCTTCTATATAATCCTTACTTGCTACCTGACCTAATATACTATACCATTCAGAAGCAGAAATATTACCTTCGAGATATGGACGTTTAGTTGTAATATTATCGATAGTCAATATTTCTCCTTTTTTGATATTAGTTTTTGCTACTACTGATCTGCGAGCTTTGGTGAAATTAATTTCCGAATCACTATATTCGCTTTTAATTGTACCCATCATTTGTTCTGCTGACGCAATATTATTTATCATTTCTTTTAGTTCATTTGGTTCTAAAGCAAATGGATGATCTGGTCCTTGTAAGTTTCTATCTAATGTATAATGTTTTTCAATCACTTTTGCTCCGGCCGCTACCGCTAAAGCAGGAGTTAATGTCGATGTTGTATGATCTGACAATCCTATTTTACAGTTTGTATTTTCAATCAAATAAGGAATTGTATTTAAGTTAATATCTGATATAGGAGTTGGATATGCATTATTACAATGTAATAAAGTAACATCATTATTATAATCTCTCGTAATAGCATTTATCATATCTAAATATTCTTTTTTGAAACCTATACCTAATGAAATGATCAACGGCAATCCGGTTGAAGCAACCATATCAACAAATCTCCAATCTGTAGATTCAAATCCTGCAATCTTTAATCTTTTTACTCCTAAACTTACTAACTCATCAACAGCTTGTTCATCAAATGGCGTAGACATAAATTCAATATCTTGTTCATCACAATATTGTTTTAGATGTTTTTGCCACTCACGTGGTAATTCAATATCTTTAATTAATTTTGGAATATTTTTATATCCAGCAAAATCTGGTGTATGTTTACTATACAATGTTTCAGATGTATATGTTTGAAATTTTACTGCAGATGCTCCTGCATCCTTTGCCGCATCAATTAATTTTAATGCTTGAGTAAAATTTCTATCGTGATTGGCACCTGCTTCGGCTATTACAAAAGTTTCCATAATGGTAAATTTATTATTTTATCATGCAATCTTTCTAAATTTGTCAATGTTGTGTTGTCAGCAAAATATGCCGTTTTATGTAACATTGGATAATGTCTAGCTAGATTATATTTCTTATTTATTTCATTTGCATTATCGACTAATGATGTTGCAAAGTAATATGATGAATTAGTATCATGTTCTAATAACTCATATTCATTTTTTAGAAAATTAAATGTTTCTTTTCGTGTTTCTAAATTTTTATGATAATTCTTTTGACTAATTAATGCTATAGATGCATTCAAATTGTTCATATAAAACTTAAATCCTTCTTGAATTATATCATATGAATCAAGTATATTATATCTTCCAAAATTACGATATGATTGAAAATAATTTGCAGCCTTTTTATAATTAGTTGATATCATTCCGCCATCACTTGAACATATTGGTTTATATGGATGAAATGAAAAGAATGCAAAATCATAATTCATAGTAGGTGTAACACAATGAGCAGAATCAACCACAATCAATTCATCTCCTAATATGTTCCATTCATTAATTTGAGATACTCCTCCGTATAAGATAGGCATTAGTACAACTTTATTTTCAGATGTACGATTATAATAATCATTCATTCTTCTATCTTGGTAGTCTTCACTATCAAACAACAAATTATCATTTACATCTACCCATTTAATATTATGTCCAAAATGTTTTGCTGCCCAAGCTGGAGAAGTAAATCCTAATGACGGGGTATACACATCACAAGTTCCATATTCTTCTTTCAAATATGCAAATATCATAAATGCTGCAGCGCTAGCTGAATTAGTTGCTATATTAAATAATTTTTCTGAAAATGGTTTGAACTCCTTTTCAAATTTTGTTACATTTGGTCCAAAACCTAACTCACCAGATTGTAGTATACTATCTAAACTACGTACTTCTTCTTGAGAAAATTTAGATTCAAATACTTTCATGTTAACACTTCAATCCGTTATTAATTAATTCTACTAATTCTGAAATATCTTCTTTGACCCAAAGTGCTGAATTGAAATGTGGTCCTTTATATTCGTTCCAATCTTGATATTTTTTATTTGTATATTGTGGTCGTATTTGTAGTAGATTTATATCAGGCACTTGATATGTAAAGGGTAGTTCGGTTTCTGCTAACATATCTTCATGTAATTTTTCTCCTGGTCGTAATCCAGTTACTGTTGTTACAGCTTTTTTATTAGTGATAGATTCTAAAGCTTTTATACATGTAGGTAATGTATATGAATTGATTTGAGGAACAAATACTTCTCCTCCATGAGCATGTTCTAATGCACCTAATACTGCATCAACTGCATCATCTAATGTAAATAAGAATCTAGTCATTTCTTCTGAAGTAACTCTAATATGTCTATCAGACTCTATCCAGTCCATAAATAAAGGAATAAATGATCCTCGTGAAGCAATTACATTGCCATACCTTACAGATGCAAAAATTGTTGATTGTGAATGATAGTCATAATTTGTAAATATTCGTTCTGCGATAAATTTACTCGAGCCATATACATTAACAGGCTGACATGCTTTATCTGTTGATACTAATATACATTTTTCTACATTATTTTCTAATGCTGCTCTTGCAACATTTTCAGAACCTTCAATATTAGTTTTAACACATTCATCTGGATGTAGTTCCATATCATCAATACGTTTTAAGGCCGCTGTATGTATAATAAAATCTGGCTTATATCTTTGTATAGTCACATGTAGTTTATTATAATCTCGTATATCACCAATTACACATTGTATAGACGAATCATCTCCATATATTAGTGCTTGTTTGCCTTCATCACGGCTGTATACTATAATTTCACAATCAATTTTTTGTAATCGTTTAATTAAAGCTTGGCCTAATGATCCAGTTCCTCCTGTTATTAAGACTTTTTTATTTTGTAAATGATGTTTCATGTTGTAAATCCTTTATTGATTGATATGGAATATAACTTTTAAGAAAAGTATATTTGTCTTCTACTAAATTAGTAATTTGAAATTTTTGTGTTTTAAGCCATAATGGCAAATATTTTTTTATAGATCTTTTTGATTCTTCTAAACCACGATTTGCATTTGGTAAATGTACATGACTTTGATTAGACTTTATCGTTCGTAATTCTGGCTGTCTAGATAAAGTGTAATTATCTCCTAAATTTGCAATATATCTACCTCCCTGACAATCGAATCCTATCAATGATATATTATATATCTTTAACTTATCTAATATTGGCAATACTATAGATGTTAATTTATCTTCATTAAAGTTAGGATCTAATTGATTTTTTATTATAACATGTTCGGTTGAGAATCTTTTATCAAAATCTTTTTTAACTAAGTCGATATCTGTAGTAAATGTATCCGCATATTGACTTTTATTATTGTATATATGTTTTAATGATAGACATGGCATATTGATTGCCAAGCCAGAATCTTGTACTTCTTTGACTAGTTCATGAAGCCGTTGCCATCCACCAAAATTATTTTCACGTCCAACGGGCGATGTTCCGTACCAATTTATATATTCGTTATAACTTAAAGTTGTATGAATAGGATCTAAAAATATTACTTTTGTAGAAATTTCTTTTTTATGACGACATATATGCTCTAATGCCGGCATTGCAGATTGTGGGTCAATAAATGCAAAATAGTCTGGATACATATTAAGTTCATGAACACAATACATAAAGCTAGTACTAAATGCAAAAAAATCATATCCGGCCTCATGTAGTTTAGATAATTCTTTCTTATATCTCATAAGTGCTCCGCCCGATGACATTACTATTGTTTTATTCATGAATAGTCACCCTTCCTTTTGTCTGCATTAATTTCATAAATTGAAACTCTACATCTAAATGATGTTTTGCAATTTTATTACCATTTTTACCAAATCGATTATTCTGTGTTGTTATTTGATCTGAATTTTTATCGTAGTTTAAGTTTATCTGTTTATTTGTATACCAATGGCCAGTTGCGCCTCCATTGAATCCAATCAAATGTATATGTGGATAACGATTTAATAAATAAACTAACATACGCATACCAGATGATGGCTTTTGTAATGGAGGTAGTTTTAATGAAAATCCATTTTTATTTAATAATTCATAACAATCTTTCATCCAATTCAAATAACCAAAGTACAAATTTTTATAAGACGACTTAAATAATCGATCTGAAGATAACAAATCATTTTCTTGATCAGAAAATATTTTTTGTTTATTACTTCCATGATAGATTCCAACTGGCTTTCCTTTAATTGATAAACATCCAACACGTCTCAATTGTTCCATTTCTACATCAAACATGTTTTGTATTATCATTTCATATTTGTTAATAATAGAAATATCGAAATTACTTACCAAATGATTATTTTTGCCTCTAAAAACACTATAAGATAAATCATGACAATACCAATTACCTATTTTTGAACCTAACAAGTTTGGATATGATTTTATTGCATTAGGATGACCGGTATGATTAGTACGCCATATTATATCAAATTGGTCAATAATGTCACCGCATGGATTAGTAACCAATTGATCAGATGATCCTAAAAGAACAACACTTTTCATTATCCCCTTAATTTTTTACGAACTGGCTTTTCTGATTCTGTTACTGTCAATTGTCCATCTCCATATGCTCTTTCTAATTCTCTAACTCCTGATACTAATTTGAATAATCCATGAGGAGTGACAGAACCTGAATGATCTGAACCTTCCATATTTCTATCTAATGTGATATGTCTTTCTAAAATTGTTGCTCCTAACAAAACAGATGATACCGTTGTTCCTAATAACATTTCATGTCCTGAATATCCTACTTCACATCTAAACCTATCTTTCAATGTTTTAATTGCTGATAAATTTAACTCATCTACTGGTGCTGGATATGTTGAATTGCAATGAAGAACTGCAAAATTATTATCTGCAGTTTCATTTAAGTGAAATGGTCTTAATGTTTCTGGAGAATCTCCTGGCAATTTTAATATTGTTATTGCTCTTTCGATTTCAGCAAATGTACTCATACCTGTACTAATAATGACCTTTTTACCTGTTCTTTTAGCTGCAAACATTAAATCTTCATTAGTAATCATTGCAGATGGAATCTTAATAAAAGGAAGATTATATTGCATCAAAAATTCTAATGAATCTAAGTCCCATGGACTTGCTGACCATGCTATACCTTGTTGTTTACAATAACAATCTATTTCATCATATTCTTCTTTTCCAAATTCAATTTTATGTTTATATTCTAGATAAGTCATATCTTCACCTTGCCAATTCCTTAGTTTAGATTTCTGCTCTTCTGGAACACAAACATCTGGATTTCGTTTTTGAAATTTAACAGCATCACAGCCTGCTGCAGCTGCTATATCGATAAGTCTTTTCGCAATATTCATATCACCTTGATGATTGATACCTATTTCTGCTATAATATACGTTTGTTTCATATTTCTTCTATCCTCATAGTTTTATCACAAATCAACAAATCATATGCAGGCTTTTCTCCTACACTCAATTCATGGTATTTACAACCCCATTTCTTTAATTGGTTTTCAGTAACTTCATACCAGTCTAGGCCTGTTACATATCCCCGCGCTGTCCAATATTTAATATGATGTCCTTCATCATATAATTTATTTATTTTATCGATATTTTCTTGAATAGGTATAGCATGTGGATAATGTCTCTCATCAACATATCTACAAATAGTTTCATCTATATCTACAAAAATATGTTTAGATTGTTTCATAGAATGCATTTTGTTTTTCTTGTCTTCCGATATTTTTTGGATGATATAATGCAAATTTTTCTTCAGCTGGAAGATTTGCAAATTTAGTGTAACCTTTTAATTGTTCATGTACAGGTTTAATCCAGTATATTTCTTCTTTGTTTCTATATATTCTCATTTGCCAATCAGGAAAGTTTACCCATCCATCTTCATTTAGTTTCCAACCCCATTTAGCAACATGTTCATCAGTTATACCTGCAACTGTATTTACTCTAGGAACCCAAAAAGCTTCTGTATCTTCATTTGCTTCTAATATAAATGGTAAGGCTTCTAACAAATATTCGTTTGGTATTTCATCTGCATCAATTTGGAATATCCAATCGCCATCACATTGTTTATTTAGATTATTTTTATATGCAGCAAAATTTTTATCTAGCGCAAATGTTATTAATCTATAATGATGATGCATTCTATTCTCAAATTTTTCACAAACATCCCAAACTTCTTTAGTTGCAGTAGTATCCATTTGTACAACAACTTGGTCTTCTGGTCTTTTGTGTTCAAATAGAAATGTTAATAATTTTTCTATTTCTTTATGCTCATTGCATACTGTTATTGCGTAACTAATCTTCATTATATGCCTCTTTTACAATATTATATAGTTCATCTAATGCCGTTGCAAAGTCATCTTTATCATATGTCTTAGCATTCTCTACATCAAGCCTTGACGTATGATATTCATCTGATTTACCTGGTACTGGATACTTTAATCTCTCTTCTCCTATCAATTTAATTATTTTTGCAACTTTCCACTTCCATGATTGAGGAGATGGTCCCTCAGAATATAACATGGCTCCTGGCATCTGCATAAATGTAGGATACCAAACTTTTTTATCTTCAGAAATTACTTTACAAGATTTCATTAGATCTGTAACTCCTTTTTCATAATTTTCTTGAAATTCAGAACCTTCTTGTAAATTTTCATGAGACGTAAATCCAGATTCCATACATAAATAAGATACAGATCCATCTGATGGATTTGCTTCTTCTAATACACATTTGTTTCCTGTTATGGGCGATATACTATCAAAATCTATTTTCATATTTTAACCTTTTTTAATTGTGGTAATTTTATTTTAGACGAATCTTTATTTGATTTTAATTTTGGTAAATTTAATGATACTTGTTGAGGAACAGATTCTAATCCGGTTTCAACTAATTTATTAAATTGTTTTGCCATTTGTTCTAAACTAAAATTATCTTTCACATACTGTGTTTGTTTTCTTGAACGTGATAAGTATTGTTTATAATTAGATATCACGTCTTGCAATACTTTAGCTGCATATGTATATTCAACTGTGAACCACTGCGTTCCTTTTAGTATAAACTTATCTGCAGCTGAATTATGTACATCAGTTAATTTTCCTGGTAACAATGTACAATAATCTTTATTCAAGAAATCTATATGACCGGACCAATTTGAAGCTATAATTGGTTTTCCTGTTAGTCCAAATTCTAATAACGGTCTTCCAAATCCTTCACCTTTTGTAAATGAAACCATTGCTTTTACTTTAGGATGATTATATAAAGAATTCATTTCTTGGTCTGTTAGATCTCCATGTAATAAATAGATATTAGGAATATTATCACCATATGGAGCTAATATATCATGAATTTTTTGCATCATTAAATCTCTATCCATGATTGAAAAACTCGCATGCGATGTTTTAAGAATTATTCCAGGTCTATTATGTTTTGACTTTCGTTTGAATGCTTCACAAAATGTTTTTAGCATCATACCAACATCTTTTCTATCATGACCAAGCTTTCCTTGTAACCAATGTCCGACAAACAAATAACAAAAATCGTCTTTAATATCTGATAGTTCTGTTTTAATACTTTCATGAATATCTGATGTCTTTTTATATACGTTTAAGTCGGCTCCTTCAAATAAAACTTCAATAGGCGTTTCTATTTTTAATATTCCTTCTTTCTGTTTTGTATCTTTATTAAGTTTATCATATACAGCATCAAATCCTTTCTTCGAATGTTCAGATGTAGTAATAATCAAATCCATATTATTAGCGCCTTGAAGAAACTCTGCAGGAACATGAGTTGTTTCAATACCAGCAGTTATTCCTATATTATATTTACCTATCTTTTGAAATTCGTTTGGTACACTCACTTGAATAAATACGTCAGGCTGACGAGATAAATTTTGAGTGGCAATACGTTTACGAATTTCCATATGTTCAGGATTGTCATTCTTCAATGCATCTGTAGGTGTTGATCCCCATGGTAATGATATGATCTGAATATCATATTTATTTGTCTTAATTAAGCTCGTTACTAAATCTCTCGTATGATTTCCATATCCTGATCTAGTTGCTACCGGTCCTTGTACTACTATAAATGGTTTCATATAATTACTCCTGGTTTTTCAATTTGTTTTGCTTGTTCTATTTTATATAACGTAAACTTCTTTCTTGGTGTCCAATTTTCAAAACAATCCTCAATACATTTAGACATCAACTTACTCATACCCTTTGCTGACATATTCGATTCATCTCCACAAACCCAATCATGTCCTTCCATCCCTCTTTCTCGTCTTTCTTCAATTGGCATATCATACCAATATTTGATTGCATTAGCTACATCTCTAAAATCAACTCTATCATCAAATATATAAGGAGTCATTGGAGATCCTTGAATTGACTGGCATGCTGGAAATACTGGTTTGACCCATCTAGCATGTTTTTTGTATGTGCCAGCATGATTACTTGGAAACTCTGTTGTGAATTCTATCCATTTACCATTTTCATCTTCAAATCTACACCCATCTTGCAATCCGCCAGTTACATTATTGATAATAGGAGTTCCTGCATGTAATGATTCATTCCATGATATTCCAAATCCTTCATTACTTGCTATATTTGCTGTCACTGATGACATATTATAATACCAATTTAACATTTTTGGAGCTACTGATTCTGTTGAAAACATTACTTTATATTTCGGGCAAAGAGCTCTTTGTACAGCTCCTAAGTTAGTTCCGTTATCATCTGATATCTGTGTATGCATAAACAAAGCACATCGTTTGGCTTGGTCTGGCGTTAATTGTTCACAAAATGTATTGAATGCTAAAATCAAATCTGCCGGATTCTTTCTTCGAATATTTCTATTATTCCAAAATACTATAAAATCGACATCATGGTCTCTCTTGAATGCTGTTTGCCAGCTATTAAATTCTTCCCATTCCGGATGTAATTCTGTTATTGGAAAAAATCTTTTTTCACTTGACCCATGAGGAACCCATTGTACTGCCCAATCTGGCTTTGGAAATTTTTGTAATACATTTTTTACAATATTATTTGTTTGTTTAGATATGTTCATCAATAAATCACATGATTCATAATATGGTTCATTCCAATGAGGATATGGAAGATCATCCCATATATTGTAATACATTATCGGCACTACTTGTCTTATTTGATGTTCTATCTGATATAACCATTGCCAAAATCTAGGATCGGTAAAATGAAGAATTGCATCAGGCCTTTCTATATTCATTATTTCTTGTAATACTTGAGCATTACCATATCCTGAATGTGCATATATTTTTACTGATGCATCTTGTATGCCCGTCTCTTTTTGCACATCAGCTGAAATATCAACTTGCTTTCCATGGTCTGGATGTTTAACTGCAGCACCTAATTGTACCCAATCATATTTATCAACCGTTCCTAGGACAAATTCTTTAGACATTGTACCTATACCCGAATGCATTCGCAGGTCATCTGATAATAATAGAATTTTTTTCTTTTTAGGTTTAGTCAGATCGACTTTTTTTAACTTTGGTAACTTAATTTGATTCATATAAAATCCCTATATAACTTTATTATAAATATGCTTTTGGCTGTTTAACAACACCTTTTTGCATTCGTTTTATGTTGAAAATTCCATATAAATTTATAGAAATAATTACTGCACTTAAAACTAAATGACTAATATTATCTATGTAAAAATCATATGTTATCCAACCTATATCTCCTACTATCCATACTACCATAGCAGCCTTAAATTTTGTTTTAGCATTTAATATATATCCTAATAATACTAATGCCGTACTTGTCCATCCTAATACTTCTATCATGTTAATATTGTTACTGGTTTATTCATTTTTTTAGCTTGTTTGATTGCACTCATACTTCCATTTGAAGAATCATGTTTTCCTATAAATGCCATCATAACATCGCAATCTCTTGCTATCAACATATTTCTATGATGAAACTGAGATACATGATATGGCTTTTCATAATAATCATCTGACATAGCCGAATACAAATTTTTTGTTGTATGTGCTGGGTTAAACTCTCTATATCTCATTCCAAATTCTAATGCATATTTTCTTGCAAATTTATCCGCTCCATGTTTAGCTCCGCCTGATATAATAATTAATTTATCTCCAAACTTCTGTTTTAGTTGAAAAAGAGTATCCTTTATCTTTCTTATATTCTGATAATCTCTACTTCCTACTATCGCTACTTTCATACTTTAATTCTATTCTTAGCTGGACAAAGATCTGGCTGATCTTTGAATTCACAATACTTACAATTTTTATTATTCTTACCTGCTACTGCCGGATATTCTCTATCTAAATTAAATGACCCATCTGCTTTGAAACTAGAACTAACAAATTCATTGATGGATCTTGCTAATTTATTTCTAGTTGGCTTACCGCTCGCTGGTGAAAATTCTGTAATACGTTTTTGTGGAAACATTGCTCCATCAATTAATTTACGTTTTACAATCATATATTTGATATCAATCTTTTCTGGATCATATCCATATTGTTCTGCAAAATATTTTTTATATAATACCAATTGAGATACTTTATTTTTATCTGCTTTTTGATATTTATTCCACCCTCTTGTACTAGTCTTAATATCAATAATAGTAATTTTATCAGTACGTTTATCTCTCATTACGATATCAAGATAACCTAACATCATAATTTTATCATTATTATCTGCTACTGGATGATAAATAGGAACTTCAATACCTATAAGTTCTTCATTCTTTCTACTAAAATATTGTCCACGTTTTCTTTTGAACCAATCTAATATTGCAACACCATCTTCATAAAATTCTCCTAACTCAAATTTATTAGAAAAATGTTCGCCCATTTTTTCAACAGCTTCTTTGTATAGATTAAACATTTGATCTTTAAGATATTTGTTAATATCAATTTCATCTGCTGCTTTTGCAGATTGATCATACATTACTGTTAGATAATTTTGCATTGTTTCATGCATTGCCGTCCCAAATATAGTATGTATACTTTGACTAAATGTACGAAGATTTTTTGCATACGCTAACTCCCAATGTTTAGGACATTGAGAATACATAGAAAATTGCGAATATGAAATCTTACGCTCGTTTGGCAGAGGCTCACGTTGACTGTATTTCAAAAACTTATTCATATATTAAATATAAGAAAAATATTTCAATTAGGCAAATTATTTGCCCCATTTTTTTGCAGAAACTATTTGAGCAATAATGCCATAAACTGATAGATCTTGAAATGTATCTAATTCAGATTCTCCAACATTATCCTTATGACCTAATATAATTAATTGTTTTAGTCTTTGAATTTTATCATTTATTCTAAACCATAATCCAGTTAATGATAATTTTACATCACCATCTGTTCTTAAATCAGTTCCTACTGATATATTGCCTGGTCCATAATTTTTTTGTTTTTTACAAAATAAAACATATTGTTCAGCCATTATATTCTTAAACTCTTGACAAGTTTCTGGATATTCTTTTTCACAATATATAACTGCTTCATCATCATGAGTATTTATTTCATTTTGAATTTGATTGAATACTACTTTTGCTCTTGGACTTGTATCTTCTTGTCTTCCTGGTGTATCTTTTATTGTTTTCATTTTAATAACCCTTTTATTTCTTTTTCTGATTTACCGTATTTTTTTATAATTGAAATCAAGTTATCCTTTTCTAACAACCCAATATATTCTTCTGCTTCAATCCGAGCAACTTGATAATGATCTGCAATTAGTTTAACAAGATCTTTATTATATTTGTCATGTTTTTTACCTTTAATATACTTATTAAATGATTTTTGTTTAGGCAAAAAATCAAAATATAATTGATAAACATGCTTCTTATCTAATGGACCTATCGTATATTGTTGAAACATATCTACTATTTCTATATAATCTGGGTTCATTGATAGCCAACGATTGATTAAATATGGAGTAAATGATTTTCGATCTGATTCAGATAATTTAGACCATGGCGTCTTTTTCCAAGTTATATTAGCTAAATGATCAAATAATGTTGCTGGCTTCTTCATATTACATCATTGGCATTTGAGGTTGAGTTGGTTCATCTTTAGGAATATTTGTAACAACACATTCTGTAGTTAACATAGTTCCAGCAACCGATGCTGCTTTCTCGATAGCAACTCTTGTCACTTTAACTGGATCAACAACTCCTGCTTCGATCATATCAACAACTTCATCTGTTCTTGCATTATATCCATTTTTGTCATCTAATTTATTATAAATAACTTCTGCATTCAATCCAGCATTCTCCATAATAGCATTAAATGGAGCATGACATGCTTTCATTACAATAAGACCACCATTTAATTGATCTTCATTTTCATATAACTCTTCATCACCTTTAAGTAATTCAAATCTTCTTAAAACAGTTCCTCCACCTGGAATAATGCCTTCTTCTACTGCTGCTTTAGTTGCACAAAGTGCATCATCAACTCTATCCTTTTTCTCTTTCATTTCAATTTCTGATCCGGCGCCTATTCTAATTACAGCAACGCCGCCCGATAATTTTGCTAATCTTTCTTGTAATTTTTCTTTTTCATAATCAGATTCACATGATTGTACCTGTGATGTAAGATGACTGATACGTTCTTGTACTAATTCAGAATCACCATATCCATTTACAATTGTAGTATTATCTTTAGTGATCGTAACCTTTTCTGCTGTTCCTAAATGTTCTAGAGTTGCATCTTCTAATGTCAATCCTGTATCTTCTGAAATTACAGTTGCTCCAATTAAAACAGCAATATCATGCAATTGGTCCATTCGTTTAGCACCGAACCCAGGTGCCTTTACTGTTGCAACTTTTAATGTTCCTCTAACTTTATTAACAACTAATGTTGATAACGCTTCTCCATCAATATCTTCTGCTATTATTAACATCGGCTTATCCATTTGCATTGACTGTTCAAGTAATGGAAGTATATCTTTCATATTACTTATTTTCTTATCATGCAATAATATAAACGGATCTTCTAATTCTGTAGACATTTTTTCTGGATTTGTAACAAAATAAGGAGATGAATATCCTCTATCAAATCTCATTCCTTCTACTACTTCTAATTCTGTTTCTGCAGTTTTACCTTCTTCAACAGTAATGACTCCATTTTCTCCTACTTTATCCATTGCTTGTGCAATAATATTACCAATTGAAGAATCGTTATTTGCTGATATAGTTCCTACTTGAGCTATTTCTTCTGTGCCATTTACTGGTCTCGCACTATCCTTAAGATATTGTACTACATTTTGTACTGTTTTATCAATACCTCTTTTCAATTCAATTGGATTAGCGCCATTTGCAATTTTTTTGAACCCTTCTTCTAATATTGCATGAGCTATTACAGTTGCTGTAGTAGTTCCATCGCCTGCTTCATCATTAGTTTTTGATGCAGCTTCTTTTACCATTTGAGCTCCAGCATTTTGTATTGGATCTTCTAATTCAATTTCTTTTGCTACAGAAACTCCATCTTTAGTTATAGATGGACCTCCATATGTTTTTTCAATTACAACCGTTCTACCTTTTGGTCCTAATGTTGATTTTACCGCATCTGATAATTGTTCAACACCTTTCATTAGTTCTAAACGGGCATCGTGCCCAAATATTAATTTTTTTGCCATAACTTATTTTCCTTCAATAATTCTAAATTCTTCGTTAATATAACCACATTCATCACATCTAAATGTCGGAACTGGAACTATCTGTTCTTTTCCTGTCGGCGACACTAATGCAGAAACTCTTTTGAATGCATGTACTTGTCTAAAAAATTGACATCCACAATTTTCGCATTTGATATCTTTCATATCACTAGCCTTAATATTAAGGCCTGGATTATCTCGTGTTGGTCCTTTGCCCGGACCCATACCTATAACTTTACCTTTGTTATAATTTTTTGCCATAACTTATCCCTTTAACTCATTTAATAATTTTACAATTGTAGACATGATATGTAATTCTTTATCAACTGCAAATGAATCTTGATATTGTGATTCTGCTAAAATTAATATAACACTTGCAATATGACCT